>Ga0210038_1000471_pt1 | contig 25210 bp, 39 predicted proteins | sample CryGeyCG2114_020_FD_183970 | JGI IMG/M metagenome (GOLD analysis project Ga0210038, IMG submission 183970) | Groundwater microbial communities from aquifer - Crystal Geyser CG15_big_fil_post_rev_8/21/14_0.20 (SPAdes) (version 2) | ecosystem: Environmental > Aquatic > Deep subsurface >... | reverse complement strand
TGCTGCTGAACCTCGTCATCAACGCCGAGCAGGCCATGCTCGGCGCGCACGGCCGCGGCACGATGATCGTGCGTACGTGGCACGACCCCGATCGCGACGCGGTCATGCTCGAGGTCAACGACGATGGACCGGGCGTGCCGGCGGACGTGCAGGCGAAGATCTTCGACCCCTTCTTCACGACGAAGGAAGTCGGCAAGGGCACGGGGCTGGGGCTGACCGTCGCGTACGCCATCGTGCAGGAGCACGGAGGCCGGCTGCTCGTCACGTCCGAGCCTGGGAGGGGGGCCTCGTTCGTGATCGAGCTGCCGGTGGGCGGCGCGGCGATGAAGGCGCCGGCGCAGCCATCGGCCGCGCCGAAAGCGCAGATTCCGCCGGGGTCGACGGCGCTGCTCGTCGAAGACGAGCCGGCGCTGCGCGCCGCCGTCGGCGACGCGCTGGTCGACGCGGGCTTCGCGGTCGATCGCGCCGGCGACGGCGAGGACGCCCTCGCCCGCGTCCGCGAGCGCGACTACGACGTGATCGTCTGCGACCTGAAGATGCCGCGTCTCGACGGGCCGGCATTCTTCGCGGCGCTCTCGGCCGAGAAGCCGTCGCTCGCGCGACGGGTGATCTTCGTCACCGGCGACGTCGCCGGCACCGACGCCGAGCGCTTCCTCGAGTCGAGCGGCTGCCGCTGGCTCGCGAAGCCGTTCAGGCTACGCGATCTTCTGCGTCTCGCGCGTGAGACGCTGCGTTAACGCGCATCTTCGCCATCTTCATGTTCGGCGGGGACCCCTGCACCCCGCCTGGGACAGGCCGCCCCTCCGCGACTGCGTCGGCGCCCGCTCGCGGGGCCGCGACGCCCCGCTCCGCTCCCTGCGCACTCGCCGTTTCATGCATGCCGACGTCGGCCGCCAGCAGGCGCTTCAGGCGGTCGAGCGCACGCGCATGCAGCTGCGAGACCCGCGATTCGTTGACGCCGATCTCGGTGCCGATCTGCTTCATCGTCGCTTCGCCGAAGTAGTACATCGAGATTATCTTGCGCTCGCGCGGCGGCAGCGCGACCATCGCGCGCCGCACGCGGTCGCGCACTTCCTGCGTCTCGAACGCCTTGTGCGGCGACGGCGGTTCGCTCGGCATCAGCACGGCAGGCAGCGTCCCGCCGTCGGCCGCGTCGTTCGCGGCCATCGGCGACGTCGACTCGATCGTGTGGATGCGCACGATCGTGCGCTCGAGCTTCGTGACGTCGGTGCCGACGCGCGTCGCGAGATCCTGCATGGAGGGCTCGACGCCCAGCTCGCGGCGTTCGGCGCGATAGGCCTCTTCCTGACGCTCGATCGCTTCCTTGGCACGGTTCTGGAGTTCTTCGGCGAGGTCCTCGTCGAAGCCCTCGATCGAAGCCAGTTCCTCGAGCGGGACGTAGGCGACTTCTTCCAGCTCGACGAAGCCTTCGGCGACGAGCAGCTGCGACAGCGTCTCGTCGACGTCGAGTTCGTTCTCGAACATGTTCGAGCGTTCGGAGAATTCCTTCTGCCGCTTCTCGCTCGCTTCCTCGTCGGTCATGATGTCGATCTGGTGACCGGTGAGCTGGCTGGCGAGGCGCACGTTCTGGCCGCGGCGGCCGATCGCGAGCGAAAGCTGATCGTCGGGCACGACCACTTCGATTCGGCTCTCTTCCTCGTCGAGCACGACGCGGCTGACGGTGGCCGGCTGCAGCGCGTTGACGACGAAGGTCGCGATGTCCTCGCTCCACGGGATGATGTCGATCTTCTCGCCCTGCAGTTCCTGCACGACGGCCTGCACGCGGCTGCCCTTCATGCCGACGCAGGCGCCGACCGGGTCGATCGAGCTATCATACGAGATGACGCCGATCTTGGCGCGGCTGCCCGGGTCGCGGGCGGCGGCCTTGATCTCGATGATGCCGTCGTAGATCTCGGGCACTTCCTGCGCGAACAGCTTGCGCATGAAATCGGGGTGCGCGCGCGACAGGAAGATCTGCGGCCCGCGATTGTTGCGCTCGACCTTGGTGATCAGCGCGCGGATACGCTCGCCGACGCGGGCGGCTTCGCGCGGGATCTGCTGGTCGCGGCGAATGACGCCCTCGGCGCGGCCGAGATTGACGATCACGTGGCCGAATTCGACCGACTTGATCACGCCGGTGATGACTTCGCCGGCGCGGTCCTTGAATTCCTCGTACTGGCGCTCGCGCTCGGCATCGCGGACCTTCTGGAAGATCACCTGCTTGGCGGCCTGCGCATCGATGCGGCCGAGATCGACCGGGGGCAGCGGGTCGACGATGTAGTCGCCGAGCTGCGCGCCGTCCTCGAGCTTCTGCGCCTGCTTGAGGTCGACCTGCTTGAAGTAGTCCTCGACTTCTTCGACGACCTCGACGACGCGCCACAGGCGGAGGTCGCCGGTCTGCGGGTCGAGCTTGGCACGGATGTCGTTTTCGGCGCCGTAACGGTTGCGCGCGCTCTTCTGGATCGCCTCCTCCATCGCCTCGATCACGATCGACTTGTCGATCATCTTCTCGGTCGCGACGGCGTTGGCGATCGCGAGCAGTTCGGCGCGGTTGGCGGAAATCGGGCTTGCCATTGTCAGTCCTGTTCCTCGTTGGACGTGTCTTCGATGATTTCGTCGGCGCCGCTCGTATCGAGCGGCTGGGTCGCGGCGATCAGCCTGTCGGTGAGAACGAGCTTCGCGCTGTGAATCTGTTCGCGGTCGATCCGGGCCTCGCCCGCCTTGGCATCTTCTATCACGACCGTGTCGCCTTCGATGCCCTTCAACTCGCCCTTGTAGGTGCGCTGGCCGTCATAGCCCTTGACCATGCTGATCTTGGCCTCGTGTCCGGCCCAGTCGGCGAAATCCTTCGCGCGGGTCAGCGGACGGTCGATCCCGGGCGAGCTGACTTCGAGGTGGTAATGCCCCTCGACCAGCACCTCGCCCTCTTCCTCGAGCGCGTCGAGCTTGGCCGAGATGCGGCGCGACAGCGCGGCGCACTGCTCGATCACCAGCTGGCCGGTCGCCGGATCCTCGGCCATGACCTGGAGCGCGACGCCGCCGTCGCCGGCTTCGGACGCCATCGTCTTCACGCGCACGAGGTCGAATCCGAGCGCTTGCGCTTCGGGTTCGATCACTTCGGTCAGGCGTGCCAGATCGGCCATTCGTTCTCCGGTTTCGGACATCCGAAGCGGCAAAGGCGGTTTCGGCCGGCCCCTCGCGGCGCCAGCCCCTCCAGTGTCGCGACAATGTCGGGATGCGGGCTAGATAGGGGCGTGTGGCGCCAAAGGCAAGCGCCTAATCCTGCTTCTCCGCGAGGCCGTGTTTCTTGATGCAGTGGCGCAGCTGGTCGTAGCTCAGGCCGAGCGCCTCGGCGGTCTTGCGCTGGTTCCAGCGGTTCTTGCCGAGCGCATGTTCGAGGATCGCGCGCTCGTGCGAATCGACCGCGTTGCGCAAATCGTCGATATCGTCGTAGCGCGGCTTGGCGGAGGCGACCCTCGCGCGCGGCGCCGCTTCGCGGTGCGCTTCGTCCTTGCGCTCGCCGAGCGGCTTCCACGGACTGTCGAACGGATCGAACTGAACGTGCCCGATCGGCTCGTCCCAGTCGTCCCAGCGATAGACCGCGCGCTCGACTACATTGCGCAGCTCGCGCACATTCCCCGGCCAGGCATAGTCCTCGAGCTGCTGCATCACGTGGGGCGCGAATCCCGGCCAGTTGTCCCAATACAATTCGGCCGCCATCCGCCGGGCGAAGAATTCGGCGAGCACCACGATATCGCCCTCGCGGGCGCGTAGCGGGGGAAGCGTGATGACCTCGAAACTCAGCCGGTCGAGCAGGTCGGCGCGGAACCTGCCCTGCTCGGCCAGCTTGGGAAGGTCCTCGTTGGTCGCGGCGACGATGCGGACGTCGACCCGGGTCGGGCGCGAGGAACCGATCCGGGTGACCTCGCCATATTCGACCGCGCGCAACAGGCGCTCCTGCGCGCCCATCGACAGCGTGCCGAGCTCGTCGAGGAACAGCGTGCCCTTGTCGGCCTCCTCGAAGCGGCCTTCGCGCGAGCGGGTCGCGCCGGTGAAGGCGCCCGCCTCGTGGCCGAACAGCTCGGCCTCGATCAGCGTTTCGGGGAGCGCGGCGCAATTCATGATCACCAGCGGCTCCTCCCACCGGTTCGAGAGGCGGTGAAGGCGCTCGGCGATCAGCTCCTTGCCCGTCCCGCGCTCGCCGACGACCAGCACCGGGCGCAGCATCGGGGCGGCGCGGCTGGCGCGTTCGACCGCGTCGAGAAAGGCCCCCGACTGGCCGATGAATTGGGTGTCCCGTTCCATGGGTTACAGCCATAGTGAAAAACCCCAACACTTGGCAATATACCCCAACGTCGTTTTCGACGAACGACATGGAAACCGCGCAATTCCGCGCTTTTCCGCGTTTGGCACAGAGATTGCTAACATGTGAACAACACCAACGCAAACCTTGGACGAAGGAATAACCGCCATGAAAACCCGCCAGCTTCAGCCGACGCGCAGCAAGCTCGATGGGGCGATCGTCGCCAGCATTCTCGCGACGCTGGGCGTGAACCTGTTCTACATCGCCGGACAGATGCAGGCGGCCCCCGTCTTTGCCATCCTGCCGGGAACCGGGGCGCTGGCATGAGCGACGAGAGCCCCCTCGGTCCCGTCGGCAAGGCCAAGCGCCAGAGCCGCATCGATGCGGAAATCGAACGCATCCGCCGTTCGCCCGAACCGACCCGCGACAAGATGACCGCGGGCGACTGGCTCGACGGCGACAAGGTCCGCCAGAAATTCAACAACTTCCAATCCTCGGGAGCACCCCTAATGGGAATTTTCAACCGTGCGCGCGATATCTTCGCCGCCAATTTCAACGACATGCTCGACAAGGCGGACGATCCCTCGAAGATGATCCGAATGATCATCATGGAGATGGAGGAGACGCTGGTCGAAGTCCGCGCCTCCGCCGCCCGGACGATCGCCGACCAGAAGGAAATGCACCGCCACACGGTCAAGCTCGACAAGCTCCAGGCCGACTGGGCCGAAAAGGCCCAGCTCGCGCTGTCGAAGGACCGCGAAGACCTCGCCCGCGCGGCGCTGGTCGAGAAGAAGAAGGCGTCCGACATGTCGGCCCAGCTCAAGGAAGAGATCGCGGTGCTCGACGATGCGCTGCGCGCCTACGAACAGGACATCCAGAAGCTGCAGGGCCGGTTGCGCGAAGCCCGCAGCCGTCAGTCCTCGATCGCCGCGCGCCTCGAAAGCGCGGAAAACCGCGTCAAGCTGCGCAGCCTGATGACCAACGAGCGCGTCGACGATGCACTGACCCGCTTCGACCAGCTCGAACGCCGCGTCGACTATGCCGAGGGCCGCGCCGACGCGCTCAAGATCGCCGACGGTTCGGACAAGCCGAGCCTCGCCGACGAGATCTCCGCGCTCGAGGGCCAGGACGCGATCGACGACGAACTCGCCGAAATGAAGAAATTGCTTGGCCACGGAGACAGCGCGGCAGGCGACAAAGAACAGAAGAAAGAGGACTGACCCGTGGAAGAAGTAGCAGGAATCCTGATCGTCGCGACGCTTTTCGTCGCACTGCCTTGGCTGATCCTCCACTACGTCACGAAGTGGAAGACCTCCGCCACCATCACCACCGACGACGAGGTCTTGCTCGAGGAGCTCTACAACCTTGCCAAGCGGCTCGACGAACGGATGGACACCGTCGAACGTCTCGTCGCCGCCGATAACCCCGAATACGACGCTCCGAAGCTGATCGCCGACCAGGAACGCGACAACCAGCAACTGCGCGAGCTCGACCGACTGCTCGCCGAGAAGGAAAGGACCGCCCGATGAACAGCCCCCGCACTACGCTCTACCGCGACAAGCAGAACGGCAAGATCATGGGTGTTTGCGCCGGGATCGCCGATTACACCGGGATCAACGCGTTCTGGGTCCGTATGGCTGTCATCATTACCCTCTTCGCAGGGATGGGCGTCATACTTCCGGCGTATTTCATCGCCGGGTTCCTGCTGAACAAGAAGCCCCCGCATCTCTATGTCGACCAGGACGAGACCCGTTACTGGCAGCGTGTCCGCCAGAGCCCGAAGCGCACCGCGCGCGAGATCCGCGCCCAGATGCGCGACGTCGATCGCCGGCTGGCCAAGGTCGAGCACTTCTACGTGAGCGACAACCGCCAGCTCAGCGCCGAAATCGAACAGCTGCGCTGAGCGCACGGAAGGGACTGATACGACATGGATACCGGAACACTTGCCCTGCTGATCCCGATCATCGGCGTGTCGATCCCGATCGTCGCGATCTGGACCAAGCATCGCAAGGACGTCTTGCAGATGGAGATCGAGGCGACCTCGACCCAGACCGCCGAGAAGGCCGCGCAATATGCGAGCCGCGTGCAGGAGCTCGAGGACCGGGTCCAGGTGCTCGAACGGATCGTCACCGATCGCGGCTACAATGTCGCGACCCAGATCGAGGCGCTGCGCGACCAGCGCCGGGTCGACGAGAACGACAGCGGCGTGGCGCTCGACACCGACAAGCAGCACGCACGCTAGAACACGGAAGGAAGAGGGGACAATGGACAAGGAAAGCATGATCATCGTCATCGTCGTCGTCATGACGCTGGGATGGTTGGTCAACAACTGGATCCGCGCCAGGCACGGCTACGCGCTGGAAGACGAGTGGGGCGGCAAGACCGAGCGATCCGACAGCACCGAGACCAAGGCATTGCGCGAGGAGAATCGCGCGCTCCACGACAAGCTCGACGGCATGCAGGACCGCATGATCGTGCTCGAGAAGATCGTCACCGATCGCGGCTACGGCGTCGCCGAGGAAATCGAGCGGCTGCGGGACGAACGCAAGATCGACCAGTCCAGCGGCATCCCGCTCGACCTGAAGAAAGGGGAGCGCGCCTGATGCAATTTGCTGGAATGTTCTTCGTCCTCTCGATTATCGCGCTCAGCCTTTGCGCTTGGCTTGGCTATAACTGGATCTTGGCCAACCGCGGCGACACCCTCGATGACGAGGGGCACGGCCAGCTGGAAACAACCGCGAGGCGTGAGAACTCCGCGTTGCGCGAGGAAAACCGTCAGCTGAAGGACCAGCTCGGCGTCGTCAATGAACGCATCGCCGTCATCGAACGGATCGTCACCGACAAGGGCTACGGCCTGGCCGACGAAATCGAGGCGCTGCGCGATGCGAGCGATGCTGGCGTCCCGCTCGACGTCAAGAAGGGGGAGCGCGCCTGATGTTCGGCCCCGATACCACCCTCGTCATCGATGCGATCCAGATCGGCGTTATCGCGCTGGGCGCGGGGATCAGCGGCACGTTTCTCTTCCGCCGCTTCGCCGGCACGAGCCAGGGCGCGCCGTTACCGGCCGAGCCCGAAACCCGGGGTGCCGGATCGCTCGAAGATCGCGTCCGCGTGCTCGAACGCATCGCGACTGATCGCCCCACGGATCTCGCCGAACAGATCGAAGCCCTGCGCGACGGTGACATCACCTCGCCCGCCACACGAAAGGAAAACGCCTGATGGAGTTCGTCGATCTGCTTCCTTATCTGGGCTGGATCATCGGCGGTGCCTTCGCGCTCGGCGCGGGGGGGATCGTCGCCTCGATCCACAACACCCGCCTCAAAGTGAAGCACGGCTATCCGCTCGAAGGGATGTGGGGCCAGTCGCTCAAGCCCGGGATGACCAGCGATGCCCAGCAGCGTGTCACCCTGCTGACCCAGGAAAACGCCGAACTGCGTGCCGAGATCGGGTCGCTCAAGGATCGCCTCGGCAATGTCGAACGCATCGTGACCGAGGAAGGCTATCACCTGACCCGCGAGATCGACCGCCTGCGCGGTGACGGCTCCGATGGCGTCGTCTCGCTCGACGACGGGCGGAAGGAGCGCGCCTGATGGACTTCGAATTCCTCGCGATCATGGTCTTCGTCGTCGCGATCCTCGCGATCGTGCTCGGGATCGGCAACGACGCCTTCCAGCGCTGGCTGCGCCACAAGGAGAAGCAGCTCGAGCTGATGGCCGACAAGACCGCCGAGCAGGCCGCGCAATACGCCGCCAAGGCCGAAAAGCTGGAGCAGCGCGTGCGCGTGCTCGAACGGATCGCGACCGATACCGGCGCCGATCTCGCGACCCAGATCGAGGACCTGCGCGACCGTGACACCGACGACCGGGAGAGCGTGCAATGAGTTTCTGGACCGCCGCCGTCATCATCGCCGTGATCATCGGCGTGGTGCAACTCTACAAGGCCAAGCACGGCATCATCTCCGACCGGAGCGGGAACGAGCGCTACATCGAGAAACGCGATCCCGAGGCCGAGCGCGAAATCGCCGAGCTGCGCGAACGGATCAGGGTGCTCGAACGCATCGCCACCGACGACACCGAGGCCAAGCGCCTCGCCAACGAAATCGACGAATTGCGCAAAGACTAGGGAGACGCGCACATGATGATGTCCGAAACATTGATGCTGGCAAGTGCCGTGTTGATCGGCCTCGTCATCCTTTCCGCCACCACGCTGCGCGGTTGGGAAAGCTGGATCGCGCTCAAGCGCCAGGAAATGGAACGGCGCGGCGGCAGCGCCTCAGCGCCCGAAATCGAGGGCGGCGCGCCTGAAGGCGCGGCGCGGATCGAGATCGCCGACCTCAAGGAACGCATCCGCCGGCTCGAGGCGATTGCCAGCGGCGTCGATTTGTGAGCGGCAATTCCGGCACCGCCGCGCAGGCCGGGATCGGCCTCGGCAGCGCGATCGCGGTGGCGATCAGCTGGTCGCTGCACAAATCGATCCTGTGGGCGATCCTGCACGGCATCTTCGGCTGGTTCTACGTGATCTATTACGCGCTCACCCGCCCGGGCGGCATTTCGGGCTGAGCGATCCCCGGCGGGCTTTCGCATCCCTGCCGCCCGCGCTAGAGGCGCCGCCATGCGCAGCCTCGACGACATACGCGAAGAATACGAATTCCTCGAAGGCGACGAACGCTATCGCCTGCTGATCGAGCTGGGACGCGACCTCGAGCCGATGCCCGATGCGCTCAAGACCGATGCCACGCTGGTGCGCGGCTGTTCGGCGCAGGTGTGGGTCTATCCCACGCAGGAGGGCAAGGCGCTCCACTTCCTTGCCGACAGCAACGCCGCGATCACCAAGGGGATCGTCGCGCTTGTGCTGTCCGCCGTGCAGGACAAGCCGGCCGGGGAAGTCGCGGAAATGGACGTGACTGCGGCGCTCGAACCGTTCGACCTGAAAAACCAGCTCTCCTCGAACCGCACCCAGGGCGTCCCCAACATGATCGCCTTGGTGAAGGAACACGCCGCGCGGATCGCCGGCGGATAATTGCACGCCGATGCGAAGGCATATCTATCGCGCGCTGGGATTCATTGCCGTCGGTCTCGGCGCGATCGGCGCGGTCCTCCCGATCATGCCGACCGTGCCGTTCCTGCTGCTGGCGGTCTATTTCTTCGCACGGTCGAGCCCGCAGCTCGAACAGAAGATCCTCGACCATCCGCAATGGGGGCCGCAGGTCCGGGACTGGCGCGATCGTCGGGCGATCAGTCGCCGGGCGAAGACGATGGCGCTCGGCGCGATGGCGACCGGCGCGGTCGTCACCTATCTCACGCTCGGTCATCCCTGGTACTGGATTTCGGTCGCGATCCTCGTGATTGCGGGCAGCTGGATCGCCACGCGCAACGAATAGTAGCGCTAGATCAGGCCCCCGCGCTGTCCCTGACGACGGCGATCCCCGCCTCGCGCTGGGCCTTGAGCTCGGCCTTCAGCTTCGCCGGGTCGCGCGCGAATACAAAGCCGAAGCTGACCCCGCCTTCCTTGCCCACCGTCGCATGGTGGAGCTTGTGGGCCTGCACCAGCCGCTTGGCATAGCCGCGCTTGGGTACCCATTTGAAATAGCGCTGGTGGACCAGCCCGTCATGCACCAGCGTGTAGATGATCCCGTATCCGAGCACGCCGAGCCCGATCCAGGTCGCCGGCCACCAGGCATCGGCCCCCATCACCATCGGGCTGCCGAGCGCGAACATCGAAATGCTCATCGCCGCGCCGACCAGTGCGTAGAGGTCGTTCTTTTCGAGTGTCTTGTCGTGCGGTTCGTGGTGGTCGCGGTGCCAGCCCCAGCCAAAGCCGTGCATGATGTATTTGTGGCTCGCCCACGCGACCCATTCCATCGCGAAGATGGTGGCAAGGACGATGGCGATGGCGATGGCGACCTGCATGGCAGGCATGAATATAGGCGCTCAGGCCTTCTTCGGAAAGAAGTAGCTCGCGATCTCTTCGCCGATCCGCGCCGGACGCAGCGTTTCGGAATCGATGCAGCACCAGCTCGACTTGACCTCGGCCAGCACCTCCTCGCCGCGCGCGATCACGGTGGTATAGAAGGCGCGCGCGCCCTTGATGCTGTCGAGCACCGTCTTGGCGATCACCTCGTCGTCGATAAAGGCAGGCTTGCGGTAGGTGATCTCATGCTTGAGCGCGACCCAGGCGCGACTCGCGAGCGCTTCTGCCGGGGCGAGCTTGCGCCAGTGCGCAAGCACCGCGTCCTGCACCCAGCCGAGATAGCGGGCATTGTTCACATGGCCCATGAAGTCGATGTCGTCGGGCACGATGTTGATCGGAAGGGTATGGTCGCGACGCGTCATTGACATCGATGTAAGCAACAACCGGTTGCGTTTCCATGACACCATGCGGATTTTGCGACGAAAGGAGGGAAACCGTTGCCCGAAGACAACGCACCTGGCCGAAAGCTCGGTTTCGAACCGGTGGTCGACCGCCGAACGCGCGTGCTGTTGCTCGGCAGCCTGCCGGGCGAATCCTCGCTCGCGGCGCAGCGTTACTACGCGCATCCGGCGAATCGTTTCTGGCACCTGGTCGGCAAGGCGATCGGCGAGGACCTCGCCACGCTCGATTACGAAGCGCGGCTCGGGCTGTTGCTCGCGCGCGGGATCGGCTTGTGGGACACGGTCGACAGCGCGCACCGCAGCGGGAGCCTCGACAGTGCGATTCGCGATGCCCGTCCGACCGACCTATCCGGCCTGGCCGTAACCCTTCCCGCCCTGCGGATGATCGGCTTCAACGGAGCGAAGTCGGCTGCGCTAGGCCGCAAGGCGATCGGGACGACCGATATCGCGCTGGTCGACCTGCCGTCGAGCAGCCCCGCCTATGCCGCGATGCCACTAGCCGAAAAGGAAAAACGCTGGGCCGTGATCGCCGACCATCTCTAGCCTTGCGAGGCCCGGCCTGCGCTTTCATAAGGCCGGGAATGACGAGCAAACTCAAAGGACCGGCAGCCATTGGCGCCGCCATCGGATCCGCCGCCATCGCCGCGGCGCTGCTTTACGCCAACAAGCGCAAGAGCAAGGCCAACAAGCCCAAGGCGCCGGACGTCGTCCCGCCCGAAACCGATTGAGGGAGACGCGATCATGAAAGCGCTGCGAACGCACGAAGTCGGCGGCCCCGACACGCTCACGCTCGACGAGGTCGAGACCCCCACGCCCGGCAAGGGCCAGGTGCTGGTCGAGGTGAAAGCCTGCGCGATCAATTACCCCGACACGCTGATGATCCGCGACCTCTACCAGTTCAAGCCCGAGCGCCCCTATGCGCCGGGCGGTGAGATTTCGGGCGTGATCGCCGAGGTCGGCGAAGGCGTGAGCGGGTGGAATGTCGGCGACCGTGTGATCGCGATGCTCGGCAATGGCGGGCTCGCCGAACAGGTCGCGGTCGAGGCCGCACGCCTGTTCGCGATTCCCGACGGAGTCGATTTTCCCACCGCCGCCTCGATCCTGATGACCTACGGCACCACGATCCACGGGCTGAAGGATCGCGGCGATATCGCCGAAGGGCAGACCGTGCTGGTGCTCGGTGCGGCGGGCGGCGTCGGCCTGTCGGCGGTCGAACTCGCCAAGGCCTATGGTGCGCGCGTCGTCGCCGCGGTTTCGAGCGAGGAAAAGGCCGAGGTCGCGCGCAAGGCCGGTGCCGACGAGGTCGTGATCTATCCCAAGGGCGACATCGACAAGGACGCCTCGAAAGAACTTGCTGGCCAGTTCAAGGTTGCCGTCGGACCGCAAGGCGCGGACATTGTCTACGATATCGTCGGTGGGGCCTATTCGGAACCGGCGCTGCGATCGCTCGCGTGGGAGGGCCGGCACCTCGTGATCGGTTTCCCGGCGGGCATCCCCAAGATCCCGCTCAACCTCACCCTGCTGAAGAGCTGCGACATCCGCGGCGTGTTCTGGGGCGCCTTCACCGCGCGCGAACCGGAAAAGAACCGGCAGAACATCGCCGAATTGTTCGACCTGCTCGCGGCGGGGAAGATTAACCCGCTGGTGTCCGAGACCTTCCCGCTCGAAAAGGGCGGAGAGGCGATCGCCAAGCTCGAAAACCGCCAGGCGATCGGCAAGCTCGTCGTAACGATGGATTGACTTGCAGCCACCCGGCGCGCTGCTATGCGGCGGGCGACCCATTCGAGAGGAACAAGCGATGACCGATTTCAAGGACCGCGAGCGCGGCGAGGAAACCAAGTACGCGTTCGACCAGGAAACCCAGTTCAAGATCACCGCCCGCCGCAACCGGCTGCTGGGCCAGTGGGCAGCCGACCAGATGGGCCTGACCGAGGAAGAAACCGACGCCTACGCCAAGGCGGTGGTGCAGGCAGATTTCGAGGAAGTCGGCGACGAGGACGTGATCCGCAAGGTGCTGGGCGACCTCACCTCGGCCGAATGCGACATCGACGAGGCGACCGTTCGCGCCAAGCTTGACGAGTGCGAAGCCGAAGCGCGCCGCCAGTTCATCGAAAGCACCTGATCCGATGGCGATGCAAGCGGACGACATCGAACGGCTGATCAAGGCCGCCCTGCCCGATGCCGAGGTGACCATTCGCGACCTCGCCGGCGACGGCGACCATTACGCCGCCGACGTCCGCTCGCCCGCGTTCGAGGGCAAGACCCGGGTCGCGCAACACAAGATGGTCTACGACGCGCTGGGTGGCCGGATGGGCGGCGAACTCCATGCCTTGCAACTGACCACCGGGCTTCCCAACTGAAGCCTACACACAGATTGCCAAGGGACCGGGACATGTCGGACACCAACCACCGCATCGAAGACGTCGTCAAAAGCCACGACGTCGTCCTCTTCATGAAGGGCACGCCGCTCTTTCCGCAATGCGGTTTTTCCAGCCGCGCCTGCGCGATCCTCGACCATTGCAAGGTCGAGTTCGAAAGCGTCGACGTGCTGCAGGACATGGAAATCCGCCAGGGCATCAAGGCCTATTCGGACTGGCCGACCATCCCCCAGCTTTACGTCAAGGGCGACTTCGTCGGCGGGAGCGACATCATGATGGAGATGTTCGAGGCCGGCGAATTGCAGCAGATGCTTGCCGACAAGGCAGTCGCCAAGGCCGAATAAAGCGCCCCTCGCGCACCGGATACAAAAAAGCCCGCCATTTCGGCGGGCTTTTTCGTTTGGGTGTCAGGGAAGCGGGACCGCGGAGACTTGGGGTTGCAGTCCCGCCTCGAATGACTGCTTGGGTAACGACCTCCATACAAGACCCGTGCCAGTTGCGAGAAATCGTGGATTTGAGCGATTCCTGAACGCGTTAAGCTTGTTGCGTAACCAGCAGGTGTCAAAATCTCCGACAGGCTTGGCAGTGCCACGCGCATCGTCCACCTAACGTCGCATGAGCGAAACCGACGTCCAGCCCTCGCGCCCGGCCGCGACCTGCGTGATCTTCCGCCGCGCCGATAGCGGTCCCGACGAAATCCTGATGCTGCGGCGCTCGAAGGAACTCGAATTCGCCGGCGGTATGGTGGTGTTTCCGGGCGGACGCGTCGACGAGGCCGATCTCGCGCTGGCCGAGACGCTCGGCGCGGCGGATCGCGAGGAGGCCGGCGCGCGCATAGCCGCGATCCGCGAGACCCTAGAGGAATCGGGTCTCGCCATCGGCCTTACCGAGCAGATCAGTGCCGATCGCGCGCAGGCAGCCCGCGCGATGCTCGACGAGATCGGCGCGCTCGAGCCGGTGCTCGCGCATTTCGGCTTAGCGCTCGATCTCGATGCGCTGGTGCCGTTCGCCCGCTGGCATCCGCGCCACGCGCATTTCCGCGTCTACGACACCCGCTTCTACCTTCACGACCTCGGCACCGGCGCGGTCGACGTCGCGGTCGACGAGACCGAGAACACCCGCCTGTTCTGGGCCAGCGCGAAGGAAGCACTCGCAATGATCGCACGAGGTGAGATCGAGGCGATTTTCCCCACTCTGCGCAATCTCGAACGACTCGCCCTGTTCGACGGCTTCGGCGGCGCGCGCGATCAGGCCGAGGGCATCGAGATTCGCGAGATCCGCCCCGCGGTCGAGACCCGCGAGGACGGCAAATGGCTGACGATTCCCGACGACCAGGGTTATCCGGTGACCGAGCAATTGCTTTCCACCGCCGATCGCGGCGGCGGCAAGGGTAAGTAGCCGGGGCAAATAGTTGCCCGTCGAGTGCTGTGGGACCGTGGTCCGGCGTGTCTTGCTCTCGTCATGCTTGTGCGTAAGACCATGCGGACAAGGGGCAAACGGGACTAGACATGAGCATTCTGACGGTCGCTTCGGTCACCAAGACCTTCGCCGACGTGCGCGCGGTCGACGATCTGAGCTTCGCGGTCGAGCCGGGAGAGATCTACGGCTTCCTCGGCGGCAACGGCGCAGGCAAGACCACCACGCTACGGATGGTGCTCGACATCATCCGCCCGACCAGCGGCGCAATCACCGTGCTCGGCGGATCGCCCGACCGCGACAACGCCGCGGGGATCGGTTTCCTGCCCGAGGAACGCGGGCTTTACGGAAATATGAGCGCGATCGACACGATCGTCTATTTCGGGCGGTTGAAGGGCATGGAAGCGGGCGCGGCGCGCAACGCGGGGCTCGAACTGCTCGAACGCTTCGGCCTCGCCGACCGTGCGAAATCTAACATCTCCGACATGTCGAAGGGGATGGCGCAGAAGGTCCAGCTCGCCGCCTCGCTGGTCAACCGCCCGCGCCTGCTGCTGCTCGACGAGCCTTTCTCCGGCCTCGACCCGGTCAACCAGGGCCTGCTCGAGGAAGAAATCCTGCGCGCCTCGCGCGATGGTGCCGCGGTGGTCTTCTCCACCCACGTGATGCAGCACGCCGAACGGTTGTGCGACCGCCTGCTGCTGCTGCGCAAGGGGCAGAAGCGCTTCGAAGGTACGCTCGACGAGGCGCGCGACCTGCTGCCCTCGCGGATCGATGCGGTGGCCAATGATACGATCGAAAACGTCCCCGGGCTCGCCAAGGCCAAGCGCGGCAAGGCGCTGGGCGACGGGTGGCACGAATACACCCTCACCGTCCCGCCCGAGGGCGATGCCGGCGCGGTGCTCGAACACTGCACCGCCAACGGCGTGCCGCTGCGGCAATTCGCCGAACAGCGCGCCAGCCTGCACGAGGTATTCGTCCAGCTGGTCGGTGACGAGGGAGTCGAACGATGAACAATATCCTGCTCGTCGCGCGGCGCGAGTTCCGCCAGATCGTCCAGATGAAGAGCTTCTGGGTCACGCTGCTGCTGATCCCGATCGCGCTCGCGCTCGGTCCGATCGTGGCCGACTCGCTCGACGAGGACGAGGCGACCAAGGTGATGCTGGTCGATCGCTCGGGCGGCGCCATCGCCGCCACGATCGAAGAGCGTTTCGCGCTCGAGGAGGATCGTACCGCCCTCGCCCGCCTGGCGCGCTATGTCCGCCGCCACGGGCTCGAACGCGCCGATCCCGATGCGCCGTGGACCCAGTACGACCGCTGGTACACCGAGGCCGATATCGCCAGCTTCCGCGAAGCAGGCGGGATCGACGGTGCGCTCGAAAGGATCGACGCGGCGAAGGAGGAGGACACCCCCGAATTCGAACCGGGCGAGCCGAACTATCAATTCGTCGAGGCCCCTGATGCGCTCGCCACCGCCGAGGGCGAGGCGCTCGAAGCCGCAGTCGAGGACGTGATCGATCCCGACGAGGGCGACGAGGAAGCATCCTACGTCGTGCTGGTCGACGAGAACTACGAACAACGCCCGGTCGTACGGCTGTGGTCGAACGATACCCCGCGCACCAGTTTCGTCACCACGTTGCAGGACGTGCTCACGACCGATCTGCGCGGGCGGCTGCTGACCGCCGACGGCCTCTCGCCCGAACGCGCTGCTGCGGTCCAGGCCGCCCAGCCCGCGATCGCGGTGACCACGCCCAAGCCCGGCGACGGCGCGCGCGAGGCGCTGCTGGTGCGCTCGATCGTGCCGCTGGCGCTCGCCTATATCCTGATGATGAGCCTGATGCTGTCGGGCAGCTGGATGCTGCAAAGCTCGGTCGAGGAACGCTCGAACAAGCTGCTCGAAAGCCTGCTCGCCTGCGTGCGTGCAGAGGAGCTGATGTGGGGCAAGCTGATCGGCACCGTGGCGGTCGGCCTGTCGATGATCCTCGTCTGGGCGATCTTCGCCGGAATCGCGGGCTTCGCCTTTTCGGGCGCGGTGGCCGATTTCCTGCGGCCCGCGCTCGAACCGGTCAGCGATCCGCTCATCATCCTCGCGATCCTCTATTTCTTCGTCATGGGCTACGTCGCGGTGTCGATCATCTTCCTCGCGATTGGGTCGATGAGCGACACGATGAACGAGGCGCAGGGCTTCCTGATGCCGGTGCTGTTCGCGATCCTGCTGCCGGTAACCTTCGTGATCCAGGCGATCCTCGCGGGCAATTCGGGGCCGATGGTGCAGGCGCTAACCTGGATCCCGCTCTGGACGCCCTTCACCGTGCTCGCGCGGCTGGGCACCGGGATCGAGACTTGGGAAGTGCTCGGATCGGGCGCGCTGCTCGCCGGCTTCGTGGTGCTCGAATTCGTATATCTCGGACGACTGTTCCGAGCGAGCCTGCTCGCCACGGGCCAGAAGCCGGGTCTGAAGGTCTTGGCTGCGAGACTAAAGGGAAGTTGAGCGGGACGGGAGCAGGCCACGCTCCCTTTACTCAATACTTGCCCCAGACGAACCGGCTCGAGAGGGCGAAATTCCACACCGAGCCGATCACGATCCCGGCCAGTGCGGCGACGTATTCGTTGAAATCGTAGCGCACCAGCACCGCCGCGACACCGATATTCGCGAGCAGGCCAATCGAGCAGGTGAGCGCGAACTTGATCCAGCCTGCGACCAACTCGCCGAACCCTGAAAGCCGCTTGTCGGCATAGGTCAGCGCGTTGTTGAGCACGAAGTTGAACGTCATCGCGACCAGCGCGGCGATCGTCTGGCCGACCTCGAACGGGGTCACCACGGTGTTGCGGAAGGTCCCGCCGAAGCTTTCGAGGAACAGCGCCAGCACCGCCATGTGGACCACCACGCCCGCCGCGCCGATCGTGCCGAACAGTGCGAAACGGGTCGGGATGATGTGCCCCAGCCAGCGATCGTAGAGACCGATGAGGTATTCGAACACGACCGTACGGTCGAGTTTGCTCTCGCCACTTGCGCGTTCTGCGAACTTCAGGGGAAACTCCTTGACCCGGTAGGGCTCGTCTGCGGTCGCCAGGATGTCGAGCAGGATCTTGAACCCGATCCCCGACAGCCGGTCCGCCGTGGCGCGCAAGGTGGCGCTTGGCAGCATGAAGAAACCCGACATCGGGTCGGTCAGTTCCACGCCGGTCAATCTACGTGCCAGCCCGTTGGCCAGATGCGATCCCTTCTCGCGCGTTGCGCTCGAGAGGCCTGCCGCGCTTCCGCCCTCGACGAACCGGGACCCGACCGCGACCTCCGCCTCGCCGCTGTCTAGCGCAGCGAGCATTTGCGGCAGCAGGTTCGGATCGTGCTGGTGGTCGGCATCCATCACCGCGACATAGGGCGCGGCGGTCGACAGCATCCCCTCGATCGCGGCCGAGGCCAGCCCGCGGCGCCCGATCCGCTGGATCACGCGCACGCGGCGATCCTTCAGCGCCAGTGCGCGCGCCGCGTCGGAAGTACCGTCAGGCGAATTGTCGTCGACGAAGATCGCTTCCCATCCATCGGGTCCCAGCGCCTGCTCCAGCCGCGCGACCAATGGCGCGAGATTGTCGCGTTCGTTGAGCGTGGGCAGCACCACCGCCAGCTTCAGGGCATGGCCCGGGGCAGGAGCTTCTGCGGAGGGAGGGATGGTCTGCGTGGCCATGGAAATCCGGCGTGGCGTTAGCCCAGCGTTGCGAGCATGTTAAGCTCCGATTTGGGCCAGCCGGGCGCGTAGCCGGGCTCGTGCGGCGAGCAGGTCTTCGCGCCGTTCGCCCAGCAGGTATTCTCGCAAAGGGGCTTCGAGCTGGTCGAGATCGGCGAGGAATCGCGACCAGTCGGCCGGATCGGGCCGCGCGACGTGCCCACCGAAACCGAGTTCGCGCAGCACCAGCAATTCGTAGCCCACCAGCGCCCCGGCCCAGCCGCGCGCGCTCGGTGCGGCGGCGATCGCGGAAAGCAAACCGTCGCAGGCATCGTGCACCGAAGGATAGGGCTGCCGCTCGGGCAGCGCCGCAGCGGTGAGCGCGCAGGACCACTCGATCGCCGCCGCCGGGAGCGGTTCGCCCAGCAGCGGCGCGCGGCTCTCGACCAATTCGACCTTCGCGAAGGGCAATTGCGAAGCCGAGCGCGCGCGCAGGTCCAGCGCGACGCGGTTTCCCGGGATCAGGACGGGGCGCAGTACGCGTCCGCGCCCGCCGGCGACATAGCCGGCGACGAGCCCGTGGCTCTCGGTAAGGAAACGTGCGATCGCCGCGGTCTCGCCATGCGGGCGCGAGGCGACGAGGATGGCGGGCGCGCGCAGCTGCATGGCGCCCTGCTACGCGGCTACTTGGCCGCGAGCTTGGCTTCGAGCGCGGCGAGCTTGGCCTCGAGGATGTCCTGCTTCTCGCGCGCGGTCGCGGCCATCTGCTTGACCGCCTCGAATTCCTCGCGGCTGACGAAGTCGAGCCCGCCGAGCGATTCCTTCAAGCGCTCGCGCGCGCCGTCACGGGCCTCGCGGGTCATCCCCGCAAAGGTGCCCGCCGCCGCGTTGGCGAGCTTCACGAAGTCGGAAATGATCGGGTTTTCGCTTTGCATGCTGCGCAGATGGGCGTTCGCGCGGGACTTGTCTAGATGGCGACGCGCTGCACCGCGCCCGACACTTCGGTCTCCGACGCGTCGGGGTTTTCCTGCCAGAACTGGAAGTTCAGCACGGTCGCGAACAGGACCCATGCGAGATAGGGCAGCAGCAACAGCCCGGCGAGCTTGCGGATGCGCCAGAACAGCACGACGGTGACGATCACCGCGACATCGATCGCGACAAGCAGCCAGAAGGCCTCGATGATCTTCTGCGCGCCGAAGAACACGGGGGTCCACGCAAGGTTGAGCAGCAATTGCACGAACCACACGCCGAGCGCGAGCTCGCGCCCATAGGCTCCGCGCGCCGAAGCGACCAGCGCGGCGGCAAAGCCGATCATCGCGTAGAGGATCGTCCAGACGATTCCGAACACCGCGGGCGGCGGGAACAGCGAAGGCTTGGTGAGGCTCTGGAACCAGGGGCTGCCGGCATCGCCGCCGACCTGGCCCGAGAGGTATCCCAGCAGCATCGTCATCGGAACGAGGAACAGCGCCCAGCGCAGCAGCGAGGCGCGCAATTGGCCGGGGGAAGCGATCGGGTTCATGCGAATCCTTGTCTCGGACCTATCGGTTAGAGGCGCGCTAGCACAGCGGGCGCAGCGCGCAAATCACGCCGGCCCGCTGTCCGGTGGAGGGACGCTTGCGGGCGGCACCTCGCCCCGGCGGGCGGCGAGGAGGAATTCGACATTGCCCTCGGGCCCGGTGATCGGGCTCGGCACGATCCCGTCGACGGTCCAGCCCTGCCCTTCGAACCACGCCCGCGCCTCGTCGCAGACCCGCTCGTGCAGCGCGGGGTCGCGGACCACACCGCCCTTGCCGACCTCGTGCCGCGCGACCTCGAATTGCGGCTTGACCAGCACCACAGCGCGGGCATCGGGCGCGGCGAGCGACAGCGGGCGCTCGAGCACCTTGGCGAGACCGATGAAGCTCGCATCGCACACCACCCAGTCGCACGCCCGGTCGATCAGGTCCGGGGTCAGGTGACGCGCATTGGTCTGTTCGAGCACGGTCACGCGCTCGTCGCTGCGCAGCTTCCAGGCGAGCTGGTTGGTCCCGCTGTCGACCGCGAAGACATGGCTCGCGCCCTTGCTCAGCAACACGTCGGTGAACCCGCCCGTCGAAGAGCCGATATCCATCGCCACCGCGCCCTTGGGGTCGAGCCCGAACGCCTCGAGCGCGCCCGCCAGTTTGATCCCGCCGCGGCTGACCCAGGGATGGTCGCGCCCGCGCACATCGAGCGCGGCATCCTCGGCGACCTGCTGGCCCGGTTTCTCGATCTTGGTCTCGCCTGCGAACACCACGCCGGCCATGATCAGCGCCTGTGCGCGAGTCCGGCTTTCGGCGAGCCCGTGCGACACAAGCGCCTGATCGACGCGTATTTTCGTCGGCTTGCCCATTTTCGCTGTCGTTTCGGCTCCGGAATGCTTGCGGGCGGGCGATCCCCCTCCCATACCGGATCGATGAAGTCTATTCCCCTGCTCCGCTACACGATCCTAGCCCCCACCGCCGCGCTCGCGCTGGCCGCCTGTTCGCAGCAGGCCGCCCCGCCCTCGCCGACCCCGCCTCCCCCGCCGCCGCCGGTGGTCGAGACACCCGCGCCGGCTCCGGCGCCGGCGCCGACCTATGAGGACTGGCGCGACGCACCGAAGACCGCGGGCGCGTGGCGCTCGATCAAGCAGGGGAGCTATCCGGCCTCCGCAGTCTACGAGGCGCCCGGCGGCGAAACGCTGGTCGAAATCCGCTGCGACAATTTGCGCGTCGATATCCGCCGCGCCGGGACGGGGAGCGAGGAATTGCCGATGACCTTCCGCACCGTGCAGGCCGATGGCAGCTTCGGTGCCGACACCCGGACCGCGCGCCCGGTACGTCCGCTGATGTACGAAGCCAGCGTCCCGGCGGTCGATCCGATGCTCGACCGGATCTCGTTCTCGCGCGGGCGCTTCACGCTCGAAGTGCCCGGCCTGCCGACGCTTTACCTGCCGAGCGATCCGGAAATGGTGCGGGTTTTCCAGGAGTGCCGCGCACGTTGATTGCGCGAACGCGATATTCTGACGTGGAAAAAAACTTATTCAAGGGTTGTTTGGCGAACGATCATGACTCACAAAGGGGTCACGGTCGGCGCGATGGTAGCCTGAAGGATACCAGCACAAAGGGACCTCCAGGCGCCTGATCCGTCCGAGCCACATGAGTGGCGACTGGCTTACAAGCGCGAAAGGAGGTGATCCGATGTCTCATGGTTCAGCAGGGAGGTCGGTAAGTTTCCGCGCGAGGTACTATCTTTGATCCACCAAGGTAAAAGATAGAGATCTCGTGAAGCGGCGCTGACGGCCGCTGACCATGAAAAGGGCGGCTCCCGCAGATCGCGGGGCCGCCCTTCTCATTTGTGTGGTTACGCCCGCGCATCCGCGCGGGCATCCTCGGTGCTGTTCTCTCCGCATTGCTCCGAGGCACCTGCGGGCGCCCAGTCGGGCTTGCCTCCGCCTGGTCGGCGTCGGGCGACCGCCTCGGTCTTGTCCGCTTGGCCCTTCATCGCGACATCCGTCCAGGACTTGCGCGCGGCAGCGCGCACGCGTGCGACCGTACGCCGGCCGTTAGGCCGAAGCCAAGCAGCGCGGATGCGCTGCGCCCGGCGCTTGAGGGACCCAAACAAAAGACTCCGGATGGGCGAGCGAAACACAAAGACTTTCCCCACCACCTGCACCGCATCCCCTCCCTCCCCTTGTCGAAAATCACCGGCTCGCCTAACCGGCCAACCAAACCCGAGGGAGATACCATGGCCGACGCGCCGGAATACGACATTCGCCATATCGAACACCCCAACCCGGTCCCGTCGGCGACCCGCGAACAGGCGATCGCCGATCCCGGCTTCGGCAAGCTGTTCACCGATCACATGGTCCGGATCGACTGGCACGAGGACAAGGGCTGGCACGATGCGCGGCTGATGGCGCACGGACCGATCGAACTCGATCCCAGCGCCTCAGTGCTCCACTACGCGCAGGAAATCTTCGAAGGATTGAAGGCCTATCGCCACGCCGACGGCTCGCTGGCGTTGTTCCGGCCCGAGGAAAACGCCCGGCGGTTCAACCGCTCGGCCGCGCGCCTCGCGATGCCCGACCTACCCGAAGAGGCATTCCTCGCCTCGATCCGCGCGCTGGTGCTCAAGGACAGGGACTGGTTCCCGAGCGTCGAGGGCGGCTCGCTCTACATCCGCCCCTTCATGATCGCGACCGAGGCCTTCCTCGGCGTGCGCCCGGCGAAGGAATACGCCTTCATGGTGATCCTTTCGCCCGCCGGCGGCTATTTCAAGTCGGGTGCCCCGGCGATCTCGATCCGCGTGGGCGAGCATTATACCCGCGCCGCGCCGGGCGGGACGGGCTTCGCCAAATGCGGCGGCAATTACGCCGCCAGCCTCGTGCCGCAGGGCGAGGCGCTGGCATCGGGGCACGACCAGGTCGTGTTCCTCGACGCGGTCGAACGCAGGTGGGTCGAGGAACTGGGCGGGATGAACCTGTTCTTCGTGTTCGAGGACGGCCGTATGGTCACCCCGCCGCTGGGCGACACGATCCTCGCCGGTATCACCCGCGACAGCATCCTCACGCTCGCGCGTGAAGAAGGGCTCGACGTGGTCGAGGAACGCTATGCGATCGACCAGTGGCGCGCCGATGCCGAAAGTGGGAAACTGGTCGAGACACTGGCCTGCGGCACCGCCGCGGTGGTGACCCCGGTCGGCAAGGTCACGGCCGAGGATTACAGCTTCGAGATCGGATCGGGCGGTCCGGGTCAGTTGACCCAGAAACTGCGCGAGCGGCTGGTCGGGATCCAGACCGGCACGGTCGAGGACCGCCACGGCTGGATCACCAAGCTCGGCTAGTCCTCGCGCGGGAGCGCGGTCAGCACCATCGTCGCACCGTTTTCGTCGATATGGGACAGGTGCGATGCACGCGCCTGGTGGGCGAAGGCATTGAGCAGGCGGGCGCCGAGGCCGCCGCCCTCGTTCGGGCGCGCGGACGTACCGGCCCCGTCGTCGACGACGGTCGCCGTCCACGCTTTGCCGTCATGGATGAGCGACACCTCGACCGATCCGTCGCGCCCGTCGGCGAAGGCGTATTTGCCGCAATTGGCGATCGCCTCGTTGACATAGAGCCCGATCGCGACCGCAATTTCGCGCGGCAGGGTGACGTCGGCGATATCGCAGTCGAGGTCGACCCCGTCGTGCAGCGCGGCGCTCGCCACCCGGCCCGCGAGGTTTTCGAGATAGGGCTTCATCGCCGTTTCGGCGCCCTCCTCCTGCTCGAGCTGGAGGTTCGAATAGGCCTCGGCGAAAGTGCGCACGCGGCGGATCGCATCGTCGAACGCAACATCGAGCCGCGGATCCTTCTCGCGCTTCTTCTGGATTTCGAGCAAGGCGGCGACCAGCGCGAAATTGTTCTTCGTGCGGTGCTCGAGCTCGGCCATCAGCACCTGCTTGCGAGCAAGCTGGTCCTCGGCGAGCTCGGCATTGTTGCGCACCGCGCGGCGAAACGCCTCGGCGAACAGGACCACGACCAGGACGCAGACCGCATTGATCGCCACCCGCGCCGGATCGGTCGGATCCTCGAAGGCGAAATCTCCCTGGGGGCGCAGCACGAAATACCAGGCCCAGCCGAAGGTCAGCACGAAACACGAGATCCCGCCCCGCCACGAGCTGAACAGCGTCGCGATCAGCACCGCCGGGTAGATCATCGCGAAGGGCCCGCTTTCGGGCGCCCACAAGTTCACGAGCGCGCGGATGCCCATCATTGCCCCGCCGCACAACAGGCCGAACGCGATCTCGGCGAGCTGCCGCCGCGTATCGCTGACATAGCGATCGCCGATATTGAAACGGGCTAGGCGTTGCATGGAAACTGCGGGACCCTTGAAACTGGCAGGCGCTGTAGATCAAAATCTTGCACCTGTCGCATGATTTCAAGTCAGCCCGCGAGCGACAGCAGCTCGGCCGCGCTGGGGGCGTGTTCGAGCAGCTCGATCAATGCCCGCTCCTCGCGGCTGTGCCACTTGGTCTTGCTCGGCATGCGCAGCCTGGCGCGCCATTTCTCCTGGCGTCCGACCAGCGCGATCACGGCGGGATGGATGTAGCTCTTGCGCGCCATCGCGGGCGTATTGCCGAGCCGCTCGCCGACCTCGGTCGTCAGCGCCTTGATCGTCAGCTCGCCCTCGGCAGCGGCAAGCTCGCCCAGTCCGATGACGCTCGCATGCCAGGTACGGAAATCCTTCGCGGTGAAGGCCTCGCCCATCGTCTCGCGCAGGTATTCGTTGACGTCGCTGCTATCGATCGGGTGCGGGTCGCCATCCTCGTCGAGGAACTGGAACAGGTGCTGGCCGGGCAGGTCCTGCATCCGCTTGACGAAATTGGCGAGACTGCCGTCGGTGACGCGCATCTCGCGCCGTTTGCCGCCCTTGGCGGTGAAACGCAGCACGAGGCTGCGACCCTTCACCTCGGCATGCTTGCGCCGCAAGGTGGTCGCGCCGAAGCTCTTGTTCTCGCGGGTATAGCCCTCGTTCCCGATCCGGATGCTCCCGGTATCGAGCAGCCGCACCACGCTCGCGAGCGCACGCTCGCGTGTCAGGTTGGGCGAGCGCAAATCCTTCGCCACCCGGTCGCGAATCAGCGGCAGGAGGTTGCCGAAGGCAGCGCAGCGATCGAACTTTTCGCTTTCCTGCTGCGCGCGGAAATCGGGATGGTAGCGATATTGCTTGCGCCCGCGCGCATCGTAGCCGGTCGCGAGGATGTGACCGTTGGGCGCGGGGCAATACCATTCGTCGGTGTAGGCGGGCGGGAGCGCGATCGCGTTCAATCGGTCCTTCTCCGCCTGGTCGGTGATCAAGCGCCCCTTGGGATCGTAATAGGCGAAGCCGCGCCCCGCTCCCTTGCGCGTGATGCCCGGCATGTCGTCGTCGACATAGATCAGCTTCGTCATCGAGTTGCGTCCCTTCGAAAGAGTCAAACCGCCTTGCCGCGCGAGCGGTTCCCCCTGCCCTTTCGATCAACGTGATCGCGAAATCGGCCCTTGCGCGCGTAACCCGATGCCCCATCTCGGCCAGACCCGGTCGCAGATCGAAACCGAAC
>Ga0210038_1000466_pt1 | contig 25341 bp, 22 predicted proteins | sample CryGeyCG2114_020_FD_183970 | JGI IMG/M metagenome (GOLD analysis project Ga0210038, IMG submission 183970) | Groundwater microbial communities from aquifer - Crystal Geyser CG15_big_fil_post_rev_8/21/14_0.20 (SPAdes) (version 2) | ecosystem: Environmental > Aquatic > Deep subsurface >... | reverse complement strand
ATCCTCAAGGTGTAATAATTGCTCAAGCGTCAAATGACAAAGAAGAAATTCTGATAGGAGAGATTAATATTGATCATCTGGAAAATGTTAGAAGAAACTGGCCGTTTTTAAGAGACAGAAGAATTGATGCTTATTCTGATATCACAAAAAGATTGATAGATTAAAATTTATTTTGTAGGGGCGACTCGTGAGTCGCCCTAAATATTTTAGTAAAATGAATACCAATAAAAGCATTTCAAACTTCCGTTTCCCTGCCGAATGGGAAAAACACGAAGCAACCTGGATTGCATGGCCGCATAACAAAAGCGACTGGCCCGAAAAATTTACTACCATAAAATGGGTCTATGCCGAAATTGTAAAAGCAATTCTTCCAGGTGAAAAAGTCAGAATTATTATTCAATCAGAAAAACAAAAATCAGAAGCAATTAGTGTATTGAAATCCGCTCACACATTTTCCGAACAAGTAGAATTTATAAAACTTAAAACCGACAGAGGATGGCTCAGAGATATATCTCCAATTTATGTGGAAAATGTAAAAACAAAAAAACTTGAACAAGTATCATTTAGATTTAATGCCTGGGCTAAATACAACAATTACAAAAAAGACGTAAAGTTTCCAAAATTTGTTTCTAATAAATTAAAGATTAAAAACACAGATGTAATTCGTAATAGTAGAAAAGTAGTACTGGAAGGCGGAAGCATTGAAACAAACGGAAAAGGAATTTTACTTACTACAAAAGAATGCCTGCTTGATGAAAAAGTGCAAATAAGGAATAAAGGATTTACACAAAAAGATTATGAAGAAATATTTTCTAATTATTTAGGAATTAAAAAAGTAATTTGGCTGAATAGAGGAATTGCCGGCGACGACACACACGGACACGTTGACGACATCTGCAGATTTGTAAATAAAAATACTGTGGTTGCTGTGGATGAAAATAAACCCAGAGATGAAAATTATAAATTATTAAAAGAAAATTTGGAAATACTAAAACCCGAAAAAAATATTAATGTAGTAAAACTTCCGATGCCGAAACCCGTATATTTTAAGAAACAAAGACTACCTGCTAGCTATGCTAATTTTTTAATTACAAACAGCTCTGTAATAGTACCAACATTTAATGATGAAAATGACAGAAAAGCTTTGAATATTTTAAGTGAACTTTTTCCAAATAGAAAAGTAATTGGGATACACGCTGTTGATCTTGTCTGGGGACTGGGGACGATTCACTGTCTTACTAAAGAACAACCTGAATTTAAGTAAGACGAGAGACGAAAAAAGTATAAACGGGAATAATGAACACCGAATATCAAACGCTGAATTACCAACTTCTAAAATTATAAATCGTTACTCGATGTTCCTAAATAAAAATATTATTACTTACTTTAGCAAGATCATCTTTTTTGTCTGGATAAAACTACCGCTACTAATTCTATAAAAATAAATCCCGCTCGGTAAATTCTTTCCATCAAATTTTACATCGTAACTCCCTGCTGGTTTTTCTTCATTTACTAATGTTGCAACTTCTCTACCTAGTAAATCAAAAACTTTTAATGTTACAATACTAATTTTTAATAACTTATAAGCAATTATAGTCCCTGGATTAAATGGATTTGGAAAGTTTTGTAAAAGAACGAAGCCATTTGGTATAGCTATTTCTTCATCGAATATGTTATTTTCTGGAATGTATGTATATGAATATCTCACTGAATTAATCCAGCTTATACCATTCCAGTTCTTGTATATAATTTCTGTTTTATTATTATTACTATTAAAAGTAGATGAAGCCATGCTTGAATTTATCCAGGTTGAATTTTCCCATGACTGTACCAAATATTCCAACTCGTTATTATTGTTATCAAAAGTGGATGATGTTTTAATATAATTTATCCAATTAGAACCATCCCAGCTTAAGTTCAAAAATCCAATCTGATTATTATTACTATCATAAGAGTAAATAAATTTTAAATGATTAGTTAACTTTAAACCATCTAACCTTTGGGTTATAAGTTCTGTTAAATTATTAATACTATCATATTTGTATGAAGACTTTCTGTAATTAACCCAATTAGATCCATTCCATTTTTGGTACAAATATTCAATCTCATTATTATTTTTATCATATGTATATGATTCTTTATTGGAATTGATCCAAGTTACACCGTCCCAACCCTGTAATAAAGTTAATGTCATATTATTATTACTATCATAAGTATTAGTAGTCTTATGGAAATTTTTCCAATTAGAACCAACCCATTGTTGTGATAATTCTAATATCTCATTATTATTGTTATCGTATGTATATGAATGAAAAAAGTAATTTATCCAATTGGAGTCTTCCCAAGTCTGTGATATTAAGGTTGTTTTATTGTTATTATTGTCGTAAGTGTATAAAGATTTCCAGCTATTAATCCAATTAGAACCATTCCAATTCTGTCCCAAAAATCCAATTTGATTATTATTGCTATCATAGGTATAAGAAGATTTGCTTACATTAACCCAATTTGAATTACTCCAAAATTGACCTAATTTTTCAATTAGATTATTTTTAAAATCATATGTGTTTATTGTTCTATAAATATTAACTAAATTTGAATCCCTCCATTCCTGATTCAACTCTATTGATACAAGGTAGCCATTAGAAGAAAATTTTTTTAGAGTATGGCCATCTCGTATATTTAAGAATGAGTCTACAAACACATTCGTGCGTAGCAAATTCAAATGTTCAATTTTATTAATAGTGGAAATTTTATTATTATTTTGTGCAGTTATAAAAACTTGAGAGAGAAAGAGGTAGAAAAATATTTTTAATTTCATTTTTAACCCCAATTAGTTTGAAATTATAAATCAAATCTAATTACTAGCACAAATTAATAATTATAAATTAAAATTAAAGTACTAAATTCAATCTACTGTAAAATACTTTATCTCCAAATTTGGATTTACATTCAAATCGTTTTAATTTTCATAAATAAATATTTTTTGTTTATAATCAGACATGGAGAAAAAAGTGATTATAACAGTTCCAAAAGAAAACTTACCAGGCGAAAACAGAGTAGCCATTATCCCCGATGTTGCATCTAAGCTTAAAAAAGCAGGATTTGAAGTTCAGGTTGAAAACAATGCAGGATTGAATGCAGGTTTTACAAATGAACAATATGAATCTGCAGGTGCTAAAATTGTAAAGGATATAAAACAATTGTACAATTCTGCTGATGTTGTATTAAAAGTACAGCGTCCGGTAGAACATCCGGAATTAAAAACACCGGAATTAAATTTAATGAAAGAAGGTACAATTCTTATTACATTTCTGTATCCTCTTCATAATTTCAAAAATGCAAAAGAATGTGCAGATAAAGGAGTCAATGTCATTTCAATGGATATGATACCTCGTACAACTTTTGCTCAAAAAATGGACGCTTTAAGTTCGCAGGCTAACTTAGCCGGATATAAAAGCGTTATAATGTGTGCAAACCATCTTGGAAAAATTTTCCCTCTTATGATGACTGCAGCAGGTACAATATCACCCGCAAAAGTTGTTATTATGGGAGCCGGTGTTGCAGGTCTGCAAGCACTTGGTACGGCAAAAAGACTTGGCGCCAAGGTTGAAGTCTCTGATATTCGTCCATCTGTAAAAGAGGAAGTAGAAAGTCTCGGCGGTAAATTTATTGAAGTACAAACAGATGAAAATATGCAGGACGAAGGCGGTTATGCAAAAGAAGCTTCTGAAGAATTTTTAAAGAAGCAGAAAGATCTGATCTTTAAACACATAACAGATGCAGATATTGTAGTTACAACCGCTTTAATCCCGGGTAAAAAGGCTCCTGTTCTTGTTACGGAAGAAATGGTTAAAAACATGAAACAGGGAAGTGTGGTATTAGATATGGCAGTTGAATTTGGCGGTAATTGCGAAGTTAGTGAAAAAGACAAAGTAGTTACAAAACACGGTGTAACAATAATTGGTGAATCTAATTTACCGAGCCTTGTTCCAACACACGCAAGTGAAATGTATTCTAAAAATATTCTTAATCTGCTCAATCATATTTCAAAAGAAGGTAAAGTTGAGTTGGATTTAGAAGATGAAATAATTAAAGGTGCATTAATTACACACAATAAAGAAGTAGTTAATCCTAGAATAAAAGAACTATTAAAATAAAAAGGAAACACTATGGATGTAATAAGTTTTTTAATGCTGATATATGTATTTGTATTAGCAATATTTGTAGGCTTTGAATTGATAACAAAGGTTCCTCCAACATTGCATACCCCGCTTATGTCCGGTTCTAATGCAATTTCGGGAATTACAATTGTAGGTGCAATTTTAAGTGCCGGAGCTGAGGAATTTACTATAAGCACAATTCTTGGTCTTGTAGCAGTAATCTTTGCCATGATCAATGTTGTGGGAGGTTATTTGGTAACCGACAGAATGCTAAAAATGTTCAAAAAAAAGTGAGATGAAAAATGAATATAGCCATTGAAATTATATACCTAATTGCTTCAATCTTCTTCATTTTTGGAATTAAGAAATTAGGATCTCCCAAAACAGCAAGACAAGGAAATCTTTTTTCCTCTATCGGAATGCTGTTGGCTATTGTAGTCACTTTATTAGATCAACATGTTTTGACTTTTGAATGGATTATAATAGGGGGAGTAATTGGATCTTTAATAGGTGCAACACTTGCACTTAAAATTAAAATGACAGGAATGCCGCAAATGGTCGGTCTATTAAACGGATTCGGCGGAGGTGCATCTTTGTTTGTAGCTTTATCAGAATTTTATAAAATATCACCAATAATTCCTATCAATACAGGTATTGCTATTGTATTAAGTTTATTAATTGGAAGTGTAACATTTACGGGATCATTAATTGCTTTTGGTAAATTACAGGGTTTAGTTACAGGTAAAGTTGTAAAATATCCTTTGCAGCATCCATTTAATTTACTATTGTTAATTCTTGTAATTAGTGCAGGTGTATATTTGATGATAAATCCAGGCAATGCAACCTTAGTGTTAATAATTGCCGGTGTATCATTAGTTCTTGGTGTTTTATTAGTTCTACCGATTGGAGGAGCTGATATGCCTGTAGCAATATCATTACTTAATTCCTATTCAGGTATTGCAGCCTCGACAACAGGATTTATTCTTGAAAATAATGTGTTAATTATAGCAGGTGCTTTAGTTGGTGCTTCAGGAATAATACTTACACTTATCATGTGCAGAGGAATGAATCGTTCTTTAATGAATGTAGTATTGGGTGGATGGGCTGATGCAGGTTCAAGTGATGGCGCAGATCCTACAAAAGGACCTAAAGGTGATGTTAAATCTGTTGATGCTGAAGAACTTGCTATGATATTAGAAGTTGCAAGCAGTGTAATTATTGTTCCAGGTTATGGTATGGCAGTTGCACAAGCTCAGCATTCTGTTCGTGAATTAATGTTGGCTCTCGAAGCTAAAGGTATAAATGTAAGATTTGCAATACATCCGGTTGCGGGAAGAATGCCAGGGCATATGAATGTATTACTTGCTGAAGCTAATGTTGATTATGATAAACTGTTTGCTTTAGAAGATATTAATAATGACTTTTCAAATACTGATGTTGTTATTGTTATCGGTGCAAATGATGTAGTAAATCCGGCTGCAAGACACGATAAGAGCAGTCCGATTTACGGTATGCCAATATTAAATGTTGATTATGCAAAAACAGTTGTTATAAATAAAAGAACTATGAATCCCGGTTATGCAGGAATTGATAATGAACTGTTCTTTGGAGATAACTCACTTATGTTTTTTGGTGATGCAAAAGATGCAATGGGTAAGTTAACTTCTGAAATTAAAAATCTATAAAAATTAAGAAGTAAATTTTTATTTAAAGGCTGTACAATTAAATTGTGCAGCCTTATTTTATATCTATCGATTCGTTTAATTTGCCAAAATGATATAAAACAGTTATCATTATGTTTATTAAAAGTAATTCTTCTTATTAATTAAAAATTAGTGGTATAATATGAAATTTAATTGGGAAGCCTATAAAGGACAAACTTTAAATGTTACTATGCACGAAAATTATGGAATTACTTCTGACCCAAAATCAGAAAATCCCATTTATGAAATAGTATTTAAATCCGGTAAATTATTGCAATCATTTGAAGACGGGATATTACTTGAAACAGAAAGAGAAGGAACAAAAGTTAAAATTTTTATTCCTGTAAGTTCTATTAAGTGCGTAGAAATATTTAATTTTTAATGAAATGAAGAACAAACTGTTTCTTTTTACTCTTTTTATTTTATTCAATTCTGTACTGTCATTTCCACAAGATATAGTTATAAAAAGTCTTCAGGTTTATAAAAACAATGACCAAACACAACTGCCAGTAATAGTTTTTGCAAAAGATCTTCAAGATAAACTAACAATTGAATTTGATGTTAAATCTAATGATCCACCCAATTTAATGGTTGTGTTTAAATTCTGTGATAGAAATTTTTATCCATATAAAAATTTATTTCTGGCAAACATTGGCAAAGATCGTGGCTATAATTTAAATTATTCTATTTTACCAAATACGGTTGAAGAAGCAAATTATCATTACAAAGGTGAATTTCCGACCAAAAAAGATTTTGTAAGTTTTCCTTTCTCTGGGAATTGGATTTTTTATATTACTGAAAATAGTGACACCTCAAAAGTATATGCTTCCGGAAAATTTTATGTTGTTTTTCCAGAAGTAATATTAAATAGTTCTATAACTACAGATAAATTGGAAGGAACCGAACTCTTTCCAACAGATCTTAAAAACACTTTCAATATTACTACAAACTTTGAAATACAAAATGAGTTATATCCCGGTTATATAAGTGAAGTTAGAATTATTGAAAATCATAAAATTTATTACCCAATAATTATTGATAGAATTTATAATACTTTAGTACGCCAATATTATTGGGATGCAAATAGAAAGTTTACATTTACTGCCAGAGATATAAAACCGGGGAATGAATATCGTCAATTAAATTTTATGGATACAAATAGATTTAATTCAAAAAATGTATCCGCTCAATATGATGGCATTGAGTATTCAAGATTTTTTAAACAGGGAGCTAAAGATATAAATGGAGGAGAAATCCTTATAAAATTTAATGATAAATTTGCAGATTATATGAATGTCAATTTTACTTTCAGAGCTCCTGAGAAAAATTATGGTGATATTTATTTAGTGGGTGCATTTAATAATTGGTTAATTAGTAATAATTATAAGATGAATAGGGATGTTGATCTATATTCCATCAAGCTAAGTTTAAAAAGAGGAATTTATGATTATCAATATGTTGCAGCAGTTGGAAACAGAAATGGTAAAATAAGCTATGACTGGCAAATATTAGAAGGTAACTCCTGGGACACAAAAAATGAATATCATATCTTTTTATATTATAATGATCCCGACCTTGGCGGCTATGATAGAATTATTGGTTATACTTTAGTAAAAAGTAAATAATATGGAAAAAATTAAAATTGGTGTTATTGGAACAGGACATTTAGGAAAACTCCACACTAAAATGTTTTCACAAATAAATAACTGTGAATTAGTTGGAGTATATGATATTGATAATGATGTCAAAAATTTAGTCGCTGAAGAATTTAGTGTTAAATCTTTTAACAATGTTGAAAAACTATTAGAACAAACAGATGCTGTTTCTGTTGCTGCCGTTACAAGCGAACACTTTAAAATTGTTAAACAATGTTTGTTAAGTTATAAACATGTTTTTGTTGAAAAACCGATTACATCAACAATATCAGAAGCTGAAGAATTAGTAAAAATAAGTAATGAGAAAAAATTAAATCTTCAGGTTGGACATATAGAAAGATTTAATCCTGCCTTACTTGCATTGGAAAAATATATTTCGAATCCTTTGTTTATCCAAACAGACAGACTTGCACAATTTAATCCCCGCGGTACAGATGTAGCTGTTGTTCTCGATCTTATGATACATGATATTGATATTATTTTAAGTTTGATTAAAAGCAGAGTCAAAAATGTTGAAGGCAGTGGCGTAGCCGTGGTCTCTGATAATATTGATATTGCAAATGCAAGAATATCCTTTGAAAACGGTGCTGTTGCAAATGTAACTGCCAGCAGAATATCTCAGAAAAAAATGAGAAAGATGAGGATCTTTCAAAAGGATACATATTTATCATTGGATTTTGTTACGGGTACATCAGAAGTTTATAGATTAATACCAACTCAGGAGAAAATAAATTCTCACACAATATCATTTGGAGAAATTGGTATTGGTGAAAACAAAAAAAGAGTAATATATGAACAGCCTCAAATTGAAGAAGTAAATGCTTTAAAATACGAATTGGAGTTATTCATAAATTCTATCAATAATAAAACAAAGCCTATGGTTTCAGGCGAAGACGGACACAGAGCTTTAAGAATTGCTGATCTGATATTAAAGAAAATAGAAGAATCAAAAACAGTTCAATTATGATAAAAAAATCTTTTCTAATTATAATATTAATTTTCTCTTTATCAGGCTGCGGTGTAATAAAAGAGTTGACAAATTTATCACGTCTCCAATTTAAACTTGCAAATTTAGAATCTATTAAACTTGGTGGAATAAATATAAATAACAAAAGAAGTTTAAAAGATTTTTCGTCAATAGATGTTCTGAAGTTATCAACATCTTTTGTCCGTGGTGACCTTCCACTTGAATTTAATTTAAATGTTGAAGTAAAAAATCCGAATGCAGAAAATAATTCTTCAAATAGATCGGATATTAGTTTAAGTTCTTTTCCCTGGAGATTATTTATTGATGGCAAAGAAGCTGTACAAGGCAATATATCTTCACCTGTAAATATTCCTTCTGACAGAAGTTTGTCCAACGTAAATGTTAGTGCTAAAATTGATTTAGTAAAATTTATAAAGGAAAAAGGTTATGAGGGGATAATTAATTTAGCGCTTTCACTTGTACAACAAAAAGATTCACCAACCAAAATTGAATTATTTGCAAAACCTGTTGTTAAAACACCAATGGGTAAAATTAATTATCCTGAAGAAATTAAAATTGTAAGTATGAATTACACTAAATAATATTTTAAAATATAAATAACAATTATGAGCAACATTAAAAGAAAAAAAGGTAGAATTGGTATATTAACAGGAGGAGGAGATGTACCCGGATTAAATCCGGCTATCAGATCCATAACGATCAGAGCTTTACGGGAAGGGTTTGAAGTGATTGGGATAAAAAGGGGTTGGGGTGGATTGATTGATATTATAAGGGAGAAAGATGCGGATAACAGTAACAATATTATTAAACTGTCTGAAGAACTGGTAAATAGAACAGGGAGAACAGGCGGTACATTTTTACATACTTCAAGAACAAGAGCCAGCCATGTTCCGGCAAAAAATATTCCTCATCATTTAAGAGAAAAGTATAAAGACGAAGTGAATGATCTTACACCGGAAGTTTTAAAAAATTTAGATTTTTTAGGTCTCGATTATTTAATACCTATTGGTGGAGATGATACTCTAAGTTATGGTGTTCATCTACACGAACAAGGTTTTAAAGTTGTTGCAATTCCAAAAACTATGGATAATGATGTACCCGGAACTGATTATTGTATTGGATTCAGCACTTGTGTAACCAGAACAATTGAAATGACACATAGCCTTAGAACAACTGCAGGCTCACACGAAAGATTTTTAGTAATTGAAGTCTTTGGTAGATATGCTGGATTTTCATCTTTACTGCCTACAATGGCAGGCGCTGCCAACAGATGTATTATTCCTGAATATAAATTTAATATTGAAAGATTAACTGAACTTTTAGTTGAGGATAGACATACAAATCCCAGTAAATATTCTGTTGTATTAGTTTCTGAAGGTTCAATGTTTGATGGTGGTGAAATGATCTTTGAAGACTCATCTACCGATATGTTCGGGCATAAAAAACTTGGAGGAATAGGAGATCTTATTTCTGCGGAATTAAAGGAACTCTCACCTAAACACAATAAAGGTAAAAGGATCAATGTTATAAATCAAAGACTAGGATATTTAGTAAGAAGCGGAATGCCGGATGCCCTGGACTCAATTGTACCGATGGCTTACGGAAATTTAGCATTAGATCTTATACTTAAAAAAGTTACGGGTAAGTTAGTAAATCTTAAAAATGGAAAATATGGAAACGAAGATCTGAAGATTGTTACTTCATATAAAAAATTAGTTGATGTTGATAAATTTTATAATGTAAAAAGATTAAGACCTAACTATAAAAGTTTCAGCGATAAACCATTTCTAATAATGACAAGTGAAATTTAATTTTATATAAATAATTAGTTTTATATCTAAAAAATTAAGTTAACTGAAATTTTCATATCTATATAATTTTACAAATAATCTCATAATTCCAATTTTAATCGAGCTTTAATTTGATTATTTTTCAATTAAAAAAATAATTTTATGAAAAAGGAAAAATACGCGCTCGGTGTTGATATAGGCGGAACAAATATCAAAATGGGTATTGTTTCTGATACAGGGAAAATTGTATTTAAGACAATGTTGCCTACAAATAGAAAAGGCGGACCCGAAGAAGTCCTTTCTCAATTTAAAAAAGGAATTAAAAGTATACTTGGTGAAAAAAAATATAAAATTAAAGGAATTGGAATTGGTGCAGCCGGGTCTGTTTCATCAAAAAAAGGAACGGTTTCTAATCCCCCCAATGTACCGGGTTGGAAAGTAGTAAACATTGTAAAAATTATTAAAAAAGAATTTAATATTTCTGTGTTTATTGATAACGATGCTAATTCAGCAGCTATTGGAGAGATGCTTTTTGGTGCAGGTAAAAAAAATAATTCATTTGCACTTATTACACTGGGAACAGGAGTAGGGGGAGGTTTAATTTTTGACAGAAAGATTTTTCAAGGCAGCACGGGGGCTGCCGGGGAAATTGGTCATATTTCAATTGATCATAATGGAAGAAAATGTAATTGCGGATCCAGGGGTTGTGTAGAGGCATATGTGGGAAACCATTATCTGATGAAGATAGTAAAAGATGAACTTGCTGATCATAAAAATTCTAAAATATTAAAATTAATTAATAATGATACCAAATTATTAACACCTATCATTATCAACAAAGCTGCTAAATCAGGTGATAAATATGCAAAACAAATAATTGAAAGAGTAGGATATTATGTAGGCAGTGCTCTTTCATCAGTAGCAAATTTATTAGAAATAGATACATTTATTATCGGTGGCGGAGTTTCTGCATTTGGTAAACCGTTGACTGATTCAATTAAAAAAACTCTTAGAAATAATGTTTTGAAAGTTTTGAAGAGTAGAATAAAAGTTTCTCAGGCTAAATTAAAGAATAATGCCGGTATGATAGGCGCTGCATCTTTAGTATTCTATAATCTGAAATAGGATTACAAATTATTAGATGAAAATTTTATATAATATTATAATATTATTTGTATCCATTTTTATTTTGAGTTTTCAAAATTTTCTTACTGCACAAACTATAAACGACCTAAAAAAAACAAATTCAGATACACTATTAGTAAAGAAAATAAATAGTGATACTTTATTTACTAATCCTACAACTTCATCAACTGCAGATACAATAATTTATGCAAGTTCAAATGATTCATTAATCATTAAAGTTGATGAAAAGAAAATGAACTTATACGGAAAAAGTGAGATCAAATTTAAATCAACTGATCTTAAAAGTGAATTAATTTATGTTGACTTTAATACCAACACTTTGCAAGCTAGAGGAATAGAATCAGACAGTGTACCTGGACTTATGATAGGGCAGCCTGTATTAATTGAAGGAGATGATGCATACAGCGGAAGTAAAATTGATTATAATTTTAAAACAACAAGGGGAATGATAACCTCAGCAAAAACTTCAGATGGTGATACATATTATACCGGTGAAAAAATTAACAAGGTAAATAATAATACTTATTTTATTGCTGACGGAATTTATACTACTTGCGATCATAATCCACCTCACTATTATTTTTATTCTCCCAAAATGAAAATGATTCAAAACGAACAAATAGTTGCAAGATGGGTTTGGTTGTACTTTGGCGGTGTACCATTTCCTGTTCCACTTCCTTTTGCAGTATTTCCAATCCAATCGGGCAGACGTTCCGGAATTCTTCCTCCTGCTTTTGGAAGTGATGCAAGATTTGGACAGTATCTTTCTCGGTTTGGATATTTTTGGGCGATAAATGATTATATGGATATAAATTTTACTTCGGATTATTATACAAGGGGAAGTTACAGTTTAGCAAGCAGATTCAGATATGTTAAAAGGTATAACTACAGCGGAAACTTGGAAGTAGGATATAAATTTTTTAAAACTGGCGAGTTAACAGATTTTGACAGAACAGAATCAAAAGATTGGCAGATAAGATGGCAGCATCATCAAAATATAAATCCAACTACAAGATTAGATGTAAACATTGATTTTGTTTCATCAAATTATTTGAATCTTACAAGTGTTGATCTAAGCCTGGTTTTAAGAAATGAAATTGTTTCAAATGCAACATTATTTAAGACCTGGGATGAATCGGGAAACAGCCTTGCAATAAATTACAGCAGAAGACAGGTAATACAAACAAATGATATTAATGAAGTATTGCCAAGTATTTCATTCAATAAAGCACAAAGTTATCCATTTAAACAAAGCAACGATTATACAAATCAAAAATGGTATGAATTATTTGGGTACAATTATAACGGACAATTTCAGATCAACAGAAATAGAGTTGCGGGAGATTTAACTTCAAGAGGAGGATTTTTACACACAATATCTGCAGGTTTATCTCCAAAGATAGGACACTTCAGTATTTCTCCTAATTTTAATTACCAGGAAAGATGGTACAACCAAAGAATTGAAAGAATGTATAAAGGTTTAAAAATAAATGGTTCCGATTCTATTGTAACCAATGATGTTAAAGAAATAAATTTTGTAAGAACATTTAGTATGGGTGTTTCCGCTTCAACTAAATTTTATGGAATGGTTAGTCCTCATATATTTGGAATTGCAGCTATTAGACACACAGTAAATCCAAGTATATCATATAATTTTCAACCGGATTTTTCTACACCAAGTTGGGGATATTATGGTTCTTATGTGAATTCTAGTGGACAAACAATTAAGTATAATATATTTGAAAGAGAAATATACGGCGGTGCTCCAGCGGGAGAAACACAAAGTATTTCATTCAATGTTTCAAATATTTTTGAAATGAAAACAGAAGTTGATCCAACTGATACTACATCTAAAGAAAAGAAAATACAATTATTAAATTTATCAGCCGGTTTAAGTTATAATTTTGCCGCTGATAGCTTAAAACTTTCAAATTTATTTGTCAGTTATCGTACACAAGTCGGTAGTCTGTTTAGTTTTTCTGGTTCATCCAGTTTTACTTTTTATGATTATGTAGAGGGTGTTGGTTTTGTTAACAGATTTTTAGCTAACGAAGGGAAAGGACTTTTTAGGATGACAAGTTTTAATTTTTCCGTCTCAACTCATTTGGCAGGATCAAGAAATAATGATGATGTAAAAAAAGATTCAACAGAACAAAAAGATGCATTATCTCTCATTCAGGAAAGTAATATTATGACTAGGGGATTATATGAAGAGAGAGATGCAGATTTTACTATTCCCTGGGATGTATCATTAAATTTTAATTATTCAATATTTAAACCGTCACCATCAATTTCAAATGTATTTTCAAATCTAAATGCCAATGTAAATTTTAATCTTACTAAAAACTGGAATTTATCTTTTACAGGCAGTTATGATTTTGACAGACACGAATTTGTTGCACCACAGATTAGAATTTCAAGAGATTTGCACGCCTGGATTATGAACTTTGTTTGGAATCCCATTGGAACTTACAGAGGTTACAGACTTGAAATTAGAGTAAAAGCACCTCAACTGTCAGATCTAAAACTAACAAAAAGAGATCAGTTCTTTAGCGGAAGATAGGATAAATTTAGTTTTTAATACCACACAAAAATAACTTCAGATCTTTTAGAAATTATTTTTCTTTAAACTTGATTAATTTATTATCATTATTTAGATTAAATCTTAATATAAATAATATTATTAATACTCAATTAAATAAAAAAAGGAAATATATAATGAAAAAAATGTTCTATTATACAGTTGTTTTACTAACTATATTATTATTATCAAATAAAACATCAGCACAGGAAGATTTTTTTAAACCAAAAACAATTATTGGGGGTTATGGTGAATTGCATTACAATAATGAGAATCCGGATATTGGTCAAACAAAAAAAACTTTAGATTTTCATAGATTCGTTTTATTTGTAAGCCATAGTTGGTCTGAAGAGTGGTCATTCAAATCAGAAGTGGAAATTGAACACAATTTTATAAAAAGCGGACAAGGTGAATTAGAAATTGAACAGGCTTATATCAATTATCAACCTAATGAAAATATTGGCTTTCAAGCAGGTGTAATTTTACCATCAATCGGATTAATAAATCCATACCACGAACCACCATTGTTTTTCGGAGTAGAAAGACCTGATTATTCTAAATATATTATTCCAACAACTTGGTTTGGCAACGGTGCAGCTATGTATGGGAATTTTAATGATTTTACTTTTAAGTTATCTGTAATGGAGGGTTTGAATAGTGATAAATTTTCAGCCGGAGAGGGAATAAGAGGTGGAAGGCAAAAAGGCTTCAAATCTGATGCAAGCAGATTTTTATATAGTGCAAATATCGATTATTTGGGTCTTTCCGGTTTAATTGTTGGCGGATCATTTACTTACAATGATGCGAAGGGGAACACAACAGAAAATAAAATTATCCTTACTGAACTTCACGGTAAATACGATGCTAACAATATTATAGCAGTTTTTGAATTTGGTAATATAAGTTACAGTAGTGGAAATATTGAAAACTCAAAAGGTTATTATCTTGATTTAGGTTATAATTTAAAAGAAGTCTTTAAATCAGAATCCGATATAATTCCATTCTTCAGATATACTGATTACAACACTGCAGCTAATACAATTTCCGGAGGAACAATCGAAACAAAAAATCATTTTTCAAAATGGATGGTTGGCGTTTCAATAAAACCAATTCCTTCAATAGTTGTAAAATTGGATTATGGACAAAGAGAAAGAGAATTTGACAGCTTTATAACCAAAATTTTTAATGTTGGTGTTGGGTATATGTTTTAATGAAATTCTCGAATAAAAATAAAATCATAATTTTAATTTTTCTATTGGGGATATATATTTATCCCCAGTCAATTAAAGAGCAGACTTTTGACATAATTAAATTACAATTTGGCGATAATGTTAATATTGAATCTGTTAAATATGAAATTCCATTAAAAATTAAAAATGAAATTGAAAAGGAAGCTCAACAACATTTTTATTCAGAAGTTGTATATATATTTAAAATCTTAAAATCTGATTCTTTAATTAGCACAGGTATTTTGGATAATGTTTACGGTAAATCAATGCCAATTACTTTTTTAGTACTATTTAATTTAAGCGGTGAAATTATTTCAACTGATATAGTAAAATACAGAGAACCTTATGGAGGCGGTGTAAAATTAAAAATATGGAATAATCAGTTTAAGGGAAAAGACTTAAATTCAAAATTTAAAGTAGGGGATGATATAGACAGTATAAGCGGTGCAACAATTTCTGTTAGATCAGTAACAAAAGGGATAAAAAAATTAACCTTACTTTACAATAAAATTAAAAATAAAATATGAAAATAAAATTATATCAGTTAGAAAAATCATTAAAATTATTTATTGCTGTTTTTGTAATTGTTCTATCTGTAGGGGTAATAATGGGACTCACTTATTTAAGCCAAACAACAAAATATTCACCTAACAAAGCAATTGAAAGATTTAAAGGCTCACAAGTAAATAAAAATGGGGATGTGTTAGAAATTCCGGATTCTTATCCTAAACCTATTTCTGAAATGCTTATTACAACTCATAATCATATTATAGGATTTTCACTTATACTTTTTGCAGTTGGTTTTATTTTTTATTTCAATTCAATAATATCCGGTAGTTTGAAATTATTTTTAATGATAGAACCTTTAATATCAACTATAATCACTTTTGGTTCTATCTGGGGAATGAGATATTTATCGGAAGTATTTGTTTATTTCGCTGCAATCTCTTCAATCCTTTTGTATTTATCATTATTTACAATGGTAGTTATTATACTTTTTGAACTTCTTTTTAAGAAAGCTGAATAATGAACAGAAGAGAATTTATAAAATCAGGAATTGTTGGTATAACCGCATTAAGCAGTGGAATAGGTGTGGGGAGTGTTCTTATAAATGGTGAACAAACTGAAACAAATTTCTCTGCTTATTCTTTTTTATCCTCAGAAAATGATACTATAATTAATTGTCTGAGTTTATTTAAAAATAAAATTAATAATAATGAGTTTAATAAATTTTTAAACTATAAAAGACTTGATGAAATAATAAATAAAAGATTTTTTGTTGCAGATAATAATTTTCTTTCATCTAAAATTGTAGAAATAAAACTATCAAAATTAGATTATCCAATAAATTCAGATATTTTTATAAGCAGCAATAAAAAATTAGTACTTGATCCTAAGTTTAATCTTACAAATTCATTTTTAAGATTCAGAGAACAAGTAAAAGGGAAAACAGCTAATTGTCTGTTAAGTATTGAAATGAAAGAAAAAAATTATTTATCTGATTTTATTTATCAAAAGAGAAAATATTTCATTTTAGAAAATGAGAAAGGGATTATTGATAAAATATCATTTGCAAAAAATTATTCAAATATACTTTGTCCTGGTAAAATTGGAAATACTATAGTTGAAATATCAAGCGGTAAAATAATAATTAAGAAATCTCCCTGCAGACACAAACTCTGCAAAAAAATGTCAACCTCTAAAAATATAATTGCCTGCGTTCCAAATAAAATTTTAATAAAAACAGTTTGACGAAAAAAGTTAAAAATAGTGTAATTCTGATCATTGTTTTTGTTGTATTATTTATTTGTGGATTTTATTTATCGAAATTATTATTTGAAGATCCTACTAGAGTTATAAACCGTACACAAATAATAATGGGTACAATTTCTGAAATTAAAATTTTAAATAATGACACAAAACTTACTAACCAAGCAATCAATGATGCATTTGAAGAAATTAAAAGAATAGATGAATTATTTTCGACATACAATAAAAAAAGTTTTGTCTGGAGTATAAACCATTCTAATGATGAAATAATAAATTTAAATGATGAGCTATATAATTTTATTCTTATTTGTGATTCTGTTTGGAAAGTAACTGATGGGGCATATGATCCGGCATTAGGTGTATTAACATCAATTTGGAGATTTGAAACAGATACACCAAAATTACCCCCTCAAAAAAATATTAGAGAATCATTAAAAAATTCAGGTTGGAATAAAATTACATTACTTAAAAAAGGATTAAAAAAAAATATAAACATTAAATTAGATTTCAGTTCTGTTGCAAAGGGTTATGCTGTTGATAAAGCAATTGAAAAAATTAAATCTATGGGAATTAAAATTGCATTGGTTAATATTGGAGGTGAAGTAAAGGGAATAGGAAAAGATTGGAATGTAGGCATTAAACATCCAAGATTATCTAATATGTTTATTGAAAATATAATCTTAAAAGATTTTGCAATTGCCACATCAGGGGATTATGAAAATTATTTTATGCAAAATGGAAAGAGATATAATCATATATTAAATCCACAAACAGGCTACTCTGCTAATCTTTGCCAAAGTGTAACTATTATTACTAAAAATACATTATTTGCTGATGCACTTTCCACTGCTTGTTTTGTTCTTGGAGCCAAGAAAAGTATAGTGTTAATAGAGGGACTGGAAAACACAGAATGTTTAATAATTGATAAAGGTGGAAATAAATTTGAATCAAAAGGATTTAATAAATTTAGATCAAGTCTTTAAAGATTTGTTTTAAAATTAAGTGATAGAGTTGTTGGTAAGGTAATACTTCTTTTAACGCCAAGAGAAAAATTCCAGGTAAGTTCTTTATCTTGTCTTTTATTATAAGCAGAAACTAATCTGACAGCATTGATAACACTAGCCAGTCTGTTAATAATTAAAGCCCCGGCAATAAATTTTAAGTCATTAAAAGAATTTTCACTTGATGACCACATATCTCTGTATTGTTTTCTAGTATCGTTATTTTGCCAGTTCCAATAAAATTTATTTTTATCAAACATTGCGTTAAAATCTCTCTCAAGGGCTTTTTGGTTATTATAATCATCAATATTAATATAATTTCCAATTATTGAATAATAAGTATCCGACTGGTTAGTATTAATTACTCCGCCGTTAGTAACAGCAAATGTTTGATATTTATCTTTCTTAAAATTTGCACTGCTGTTGATTCCTATATAAACTCCCCAAAGTACACCGTCAGTAATGGTAAAAAATTTACCGCTTGAATATGAATCAGCATATAGTTCTCCCATTCCGGGAAGTAACAACGAATAAAGAACTGCTAAGCCTGTACTTTTTTTATGGAAAGTTAGTACTTGTTGAAGTGGATTAATTTTAACTGACTCTTTAGTATTATCTTTTATTTGCTGCTCTAACTGTAAAAGATTATTACTTTGAGAATAAATAAAGCCGACAGCTAAAAATGTTATTAAAATAATTTTTTTCATTACTTTTAATATAAATATTAAACTAAGGATAAATCAACAGCTTTTTTATTACTAATAATTTTTCCACGGCAAATATCAGATTCCACTTCCTTAATATTTATTTTACAGAAAGTGTTTGCAAGATAGTTATTGTATTTATTTTCTACTCTAACATAATTAGATGAAAATCCTTTTATAGTTTTACCTGAATTTTCCGATTCAAATAAAACTTCCAAATTTTTACCAACCATTTCATTATAAAAAATTTGTTTTTTCCTTTCACTTAATATTCTTAAAATTTTATTTCTCCTTTTTCTTTCAACTATATTAACCTTACCAGGCATTTCAACTGCTTTTGTGTTTGGCCTTTCAGAATAAGTGAAAACATGTAAATATGAAACAGGTAAATCAGTTAAAAATTTATGGGTCTGATTAAAATGATCTTTTGTTTCCCCAGGTGTTCCAACAATTAAATCAACACCAATCCCAACATCTGGTATTTTATTTTTTAATTTCTTTATTAAAGATGAATAATACTTATTTGAATATCTTCGCTGCATAAATTTTAGAACATCAGAACTACCACTTTGTAGTGGTATATGAAAATGTTTGCACATTTTATCATTATTAGCAGTTAATTCAATAATATCATCAGTAAGTAAATTTGGTTCTATTGAACTGATTCTGATTCTGAATTTTCCCGGTACATCAACCATTTTTTTAAGTAAAGAAAAAAGATCAGTATTTATATATTTACCGTAATCCCCAACATTTACACCGGTTAAAATTATTTCTTTATATCCTGAATTTACTAGAGATTTAAATTCCTCTAAAACTAAATCTGCTTGCATACTTCTGCTTTTACCTCTTGCAAAAGGTATTGTGCAAAAAGTACAACTATAATCACACCCATCTTGTATTTTTAAATATGCACGTGTTCTTGAGTCTGCATCAGTTGAATATGCAGCACCAAATTCATTTAATTTGTTTAACGGTGAAACGAATGTGCAGGAAAGTTCTCTTTTACTAAAATCATTAATTAAAGAAAATAATTTAAATTTTTCATTGTTGCCTAAAACTGTATCAACACCTTCTATTTCTGAAATATCTTCAGGTTTTAATTGTGCATAACAACCTGTTACAATAATGTGTGCATCGGGATTATTTCTTAAAGCTCTGCGTACTATTTGTCTGCATTCGCGGTCAGCATTTTCTGTAACGGTACAGGTATTTATTAAATAAACATCCGCTTTATTATTAAAATCAACAATTTTAAAATTATTATTTAAAAACTGTTTCCCTATTGTTGAAGTTTCAGAAAAGTTTAATTTGCAACCTAAAGTATGTAATGCAACTGTTTTGTCCATTTATAAAAATAAAGGGCTAAAAATGCCCTTTTATAATCTGTAATTTATTCTGTTAAAATGAATTACAAATATACAATTATTCATCATTTTTATAAATGATATTAAAAAGTTTTAATAGTCTGTGAATTGTTCTTCTGTCCATTCCGCATTTTTCAGCAGTTTTGGTAATATTCCCGTTGTTATTTTTTAGGTTATACAGAAGGTATTTTTCTTCGAACCCTTCAATTACTTTATTCTTTGCTTCTTTATATTTTAGATTTAAATAATCATTGTACAAAGCAGAATTATTTTCCAATAAGGGTATGGGAAGGTCCTTACTTTCAATTACATCTTTAGAGCAAAGATAGTATGTTCTACCTAAAATATTCTGAAGTTCTCTAACATTACCGGGCCAAGAATATTCTTGCATAATTTCTTCAGCTTCAGATGAGAATCTTCTAATTGGTACATCATCTTTTCTGCAATAACTTTCTATTATATGATTAGCCAAAAGTATTATATCTTCTTTCCTTTCTCTTAAAGGCGGTACAGTAATTTGAATTGTACTAAGTCTGTAATAAAGATCTTCTCTAAAAATATCATTGCTTACAGCCTTTTCTAAATTTTTATTTGTTGCAGAAATTATTCTAACATCAATCTGAATTTCTTTTTCTCCACCGACTCTTCTTATTTTTTTGTCCTCTATCATTCGAAGTAATTTAACTTGTAGAGATGGAGTCAACTCTGCAACTTCATCCAAAAAGAAAGTACCGTTATTTGCAAATTCCAATAGTCCGTGTTTTGTTTTAACTGCGCCGGTGAAAGCTCCTTTTTCGTGACCAAACAATTCACTTTCAAATAAATTTTCAGGTAGTGCACCGCAGTTTACGGGTATAAAAGTATTTACATTATTATTACTGAGTCGGTGAATTGCTCTTGCAATTAATTCTTTACCTGTTCCGCTTTCGCCGGTAATAAGTACATTCATATTGCTTGGTGCAATTTTTTTAATTAGTTCAATAATATTTTCTATTGCACGACTTTTATAAATTATACCTTCAAAATTATCATTTTCACTTTTGCTGCTTTCATTTGATTTATTTTGTCTTTTCCTGTAATTAAAAGCTCTATTGATGCATTTAAATAATTTTTTTGAAGAAAAAGGTTTTTCCAAAAAGTCAAAAGCACCGTCTTTTATTGCTTCTACACTTGCTTCTATTGTAGCATAACCCGATATGATAATTACTTGCAGATTATTATCTCGTTGTTTTGCAGTTCTTAGAATTTCCATTCCGTCAATATCATTCATTTTTAGATCAGTAATTATCAGATCATATTTATTTTTTTTAATTAATGATTTTCCTAATACCGGGTCCTCTACAAAATTGATATTATAATCGTTCATATTTACAAAAAGCTTTTTATAGCTTTCAAGCATTTCTTTTTCATCATCAATAAACAATATTTCCTTTTTCATTTTATCCCTTGTTAAATGTTATAATGAATGAAGCCCCTTTGTTCTCTTTACTTATAACTTCAATTTTAGCTTTATGTGAATCACATATTTTCTTGATAATATATAAACCTAAACCTGTTCTGTTTTCAAGATTTTTTGTTGTGAAAAATGGAGAAAAAATTTCTTCCTTAAGTTCTTGTTTTATTCCCTGTCCATTATCTTTAACTGAAAGTACGATCTGTCCTTCAGTATTTTCTTCAATTGAAATTTCAATAACTCCATTTTTAGTAATGGCATCAGCAGAGTTGTTAATTAAGTTTGTTATAATTTGTTTTATTTGTAATTCGTCTGCTTGAATAAAATATTTCTTGGGCACACTTTTATTAATCAGTTGGATATTTTTCTTTTTAAATACTGGTTTTACCAATTGTATAATTCCATCAGTTATTTCTAATAGATCTATTTCCTTAAATTCTTTCGTATCTTTTTTACTGTATTTTAAAATATTTTTTGTAATGGCTGATATGTTGTTTATTTGTTTCAAAAGAGATTTAAGATCGTCTTTGTATTTTGATAATTGTATATCCTTTTCAGATTCTAATTCGAGATATTCTGTTCTTGACATTATTATTGCTATATGATTATTAATTTCGTGTGCAGTTTGTGAAGTTAATTCTCCAATGGTTTTTAATCTATTTACTCTTTGAAGTTCATCATAATGAAGTTGCTCAATTTTTTCCAATGATGATTCCAGTTTTTCTGTCATCTCATTAAAATGTTTATATACCGAAGTTATTTCATTTTCAAATTTGTAATCTAATTTTGTATTTAGTTTTCCTTCTTCAACATCTTTTATTGCAGAATTGATTTTTTGGATTGGTCTGTAAATATTTTTATCAAATATTATATATAGCCCTATTATCAAAACAATTATAAAACCCCAGGCCAAAAAGATCATATGCGTGCTGCCGGTGTAAAAATTATTCTCTGAATTTGTAAAACCAGTATTGATATCTAAATAAGCAATTGCTCTTTTTTCCTTGTGGCAATTTTGACAAACACCTTCATTATTTAACGGTTCTAAACTTGAATAAACATTATCGGTTTCAATTTTTTGAATATTTCTGATTGCTTCAATATTTAAATTTACATGTTCTTTAGCAACCTGACCAATTTTTTTATTTAGATCTTTAGAATCAGAGGAATATTTAATTGTTCCATTTTTGTCAAATATTCTAATATTATAAACACCTTCTTTTTTTGATATCTCTCTAATTATTATTTTCAAGGTCATTCTGTTTACCTGACAGCATACTGAATTTTAAACTGTACCTTACAACATCAATGGTTGTGTTCAACATTAAATAAGATCTTTCTTTAAAGTTAGATTTTAATTGGCTTACTAAAAAGTAAATAGGTATGATGGTGGTAAGTAGAATTAATAAAACAGAAAATAGTATGTATTTACTTTTTACAGAATGGATCATTTTATTCCCCTAAAATTAAATTTCTATACTCTAAAATTATAAATTATTTTGATAAGATTTTTGTAGAAAGTAATATTTTGTCTTCAAAATTTCACACCGGGACTTTTAAATCACATAATATAAATTCTTTAATATAAAATGCATAAAAAAAGTGCTTTTACTTACAAATATCAAATGATTTGTGGAAATTTTACTAAAAAAATGTATGGCACATTGATTGCATAAATATACCACATGAAGGTGCTATTAATATCAAACGATAATTCATTGCAGACTATTTTTGATAATTATAAATGTGATCAACAGATTACTAAGAATGTAATATCAGATATAACTGCACCATTTGATGTACTTGCTGAATTCTATTCGGTAAAACCATCAGTGATAATTATTGATGATGATTTTATAAAACCTCACACTGAAAAGATATTAGAAACAATTAGAAAATTTGATAAAGAAGTGATCATACTTTTTATCACTTCTAATACAAGTTTTGAGTTGGGAAAAAAAATTACACAATTAGGAATTTATTATTACTGTATTAAACCAGTAACAGAAGAAAATTTTTATGAATTGCTAGATGCAATAAATAAAACAATAACTAAGAAACATTTAACTTCATAAAACATTGGAGGAAAAATATAATGAAAAAAATGTTTATTTACTTTTTACTGCCTCTCATTATGTGTATGACAGTAAACTATGCACAAACACTTACTGTAAATACCTATGGATTTTCAGATAGAGATGCAGCTAGAGATACTGTTATAACACCAAAATTCTTTGATAGGCCATATAATGGTTTACAAAATGTTGGTAAAGAAACAAAAGTCTATTTGTTGGCAACTATGTCAGGTGCAAAATTAACTACACCTGTTTGGACATTTGCATCCAAACCATCTGGCTCAGCAGTAGTATTTGGTACAACAAGAGATATTGATACATCAAATCAAGTTGTAACATTTATACCTGATAAAGTTGGTACCTATAAAGTTGTAATTACGGACGGAACTTTGGCTGATACAATTACAATAAATGCATCTCTCTATGTTGGAATTGCAACAGGTGCTTGTAATGTATGCCATAATGGTGCTTTTCGTCCAGTTGGTGTTAGTGTTTGGTCCAACTGGCAAAAAACCGGACATGCTACTATGCTTGAACGCGGTTTGAATGGAACTTTAAGTAATCACTATAGTGCTAGTTGTATCTCTTGTCATACAACCGGTTTTGATCCTAATGCTGCAAACGATGGATTTGACGATAGAACTTTCGTGTTCCCGGGTGTTTTACAAGCAGGCATGTATGATTCTATGAAAGCTGCTTATCCTGAAGCATTTAAATTAGCTAACATACAATGCGAAAGCTGTCACGGACCAGGTGGAGATCACTATGGTGCTATCACAGATTCTAAAATGGTTACAACATTAAAATCTGATAATTGTGCATGGTGTCATGATTCAGGTACTCACCATTTCTTCCCTGAACAATTTGATAAATCAGTACATGCTAATCCTACAACTCTTGGTTATGCTGGTGGACGAGTTGATTGCGCACCTTGTCATAGCGGTTCAGGATTTGTTGCCTGGATGAAAGGTGCAAAACAAGATTTAACAACTGTGCCCACACCTTTTGAAATTTCTTGCGCAGTTTGCCACGATCCTCACGATGTAACAAATACACATCAATTAAGAACTGTTAGTGTAACATTAGGAAATGGATATACACCAACCATTGGAGGTACTGGTCGTCTATGCATGAATTGTCATAAGAGCCGAAGAAATGCAGCAACTTATACAGACGATTATTTAAATAATCTAAGTTCTCATTATGGGCCTCACCACGGACCTCAAGCAGATATGCTTTTAGGAAAAAATGCAGTAACATTTGGTTTGACTCTTTCATCATCTCCTCATGCATCAGCTGCAGAAAATGCTTGTGTTAATTGCCATATGGCTCCTAATGGTAGTAGTACTGATTTAGTCGGTGGACATACTTTCAGTATGAAACATCAAGACGGTAGTGATAATGTTACATCTTGTGCTCAGACAGGTTGTCATGCTGCTTTTGGAACAAATTTCTCAGATAAGAAATTCTATGTTAATGGTAGTGCAGATTTAGATCAAAACGGAACAGCAGCAGGTCTTCAAGTAGAAATTCAAGGATTACTTGACAGATTAGCAAAATTATTACCTCCAGTTGGTTCAACAACCGTAGATGCTATTAATGATTCTACGCTTTCAAAAGTAGTTGCTCAATGTTACTACAATTATGAATTAGTTGCTGAAGACAAAAGCTTAGGTGTTCATAATCCGGCTTGGACTTATTCTTTATTAGCAGCATCAA
>Ga0210038_1000452_pt1 | contig 25713 bp, 21 predicted proteins | sample CryGeyCG2114_020_FD_183970 | JGI IMG/M metagenome (GOLD analysis project Ga0210038, IMG submission 183970) | Groundwater microbial communities from aquifer - Crystal Geyser CG15_big_fil_post_rev_8/21/14_0.20 (SPAdes) (version 2) | ecosystem: Environmental > Aquatic > Deep subsurface >... | reverse complement strand
TCGGGAGACAATGGCCACTCGGGAATTTTCCTTCTTATTTTATGCGTTAACTCATAGAGAAATAGAGCCGCACAAACCGAAAGATTAAGACTCTGTGTAAAACCTTGCATGGGTAGGTAAACATTAACATCGGCTAGCTTGTGGGCCTCTTGCGTAAGCCCTTTAAGCTCTGTCCCAATAAGAACTACCGTGGGTTTATCTACGTTTAATTGATCAATCGGAACAGCATCTTGATTTAGCGTACAGGCGGCGATTTGATAACCTTTGTCTTTGAGGGACTCGAGACACGATGTCGTATTATCGCTATAATGGATATCCACCCATTTATCAGCACCCCGAGATACAGTAGACCTGCTGGGCTTGAAATTATTTCTATTTTCGATGACATAGAGGTCCTGTACGCCAAAAGCCTCACAAGTACGGACAACGGCGGCTGCGTTGTGGGGCTGGTAAACATCTTCCAGGGCTAGCGTAAGATAACGTGTACGGTTTTCAATGACTTCATCCATACGCTGAACACGTACCGCGGTGACGAATTGAGAGAGCGCTTCGATGAGATGAGCACGCTTCTCATTTGGGAAATTATCCCAATTGATATCACGTTTTTGAGGACGACCCATAAAGTTTAGAAAAGAGGGGAGTTTTTAGTTGACCTTTCTAATAGAAAAGTAGATTATTCATTAACTCAAACTTAAAAAACGAAAGTCGGGTGAATTAATATGTCAGAATTGGAAGTTGAAATACGTAAAGGAGAGCCGGTTGAAAAGGCGTTAAAACGTCTTAAGAAGAAACTTGACCGTGAGAACGTGATCCAAGATGTGCGCCAAAAGCGTTATCATGAAAAACCTTCGATGAAAAAACGTCTTCGTAATAAGCGTTTAGCATTCACGAATATGCTTCGTGAGCGTTATAAGGACATGTAAAAAATTTACTGTTAAATTTTTATAAAAAACCCTGTTACTGTAAGTAATAGGGTTTTTTATTGTGCTTCTGAGACTGCTCAGTTAAAAGTTACAGAAGCTAATTCACAAATTTTTAATTGATTAAAATATCCTATAGATTGATTTCGTTAAGGATTGGAATCTTCTCCACAACCAATATCGCCTTAACCAATGATTTATTTTCCCCAATGAACTCTCATCATCGTTTATTGAAAGCTTTTGCTGTAAACCGCTAAACTTCCTTAAATTTTTCCTATAGGTTTCTCTGCCGTCTGAAAAATTTTTGAAGTTTATCAAAAACTCATTCAGTGTTTTTGCTGAAACTTTGCTTATACGTGGACGAGGTGTTGTCTCAATATAAAATAGTAAATCTTCCTTAATTTTCAACCACTTATCATATCCTTTAATTGCCCTGGTTCTCGCGTTTTCACCTAAAAACTGCATACGCGTTGGCGTTAGTGTATCAAACTTAGGATCTGCATAATTAACCAAAATGCCATCCACATCATTCTGTATATATTCGTTAGCAGTCACAAAATCGTTCCCGATAACACACATACCACGAGCAAGGGCTTCCAGCATGCTCATGCCAATCCCTTCGCAACTACGTGGGCAAATAAATATGTTAGATTTACTCAAAGCCTCAGAATAAGCATTTGCGTTTTGCTCGTTAAAATATGAACAAGTTCCAAAAGCAGGTTCCCAATCACCTGCAGAAAGAACATCAGGAGCATTGTGAAAATGGATAGAATCACCAATCATCATGAATTTACTCGCAAATTTTGTATCCAATCCATGTTCCGGGCGACGCTGCCAAAAAAAGAATCGCCGTGAACTATAGTCTTCGACGGGAGTAAATCTACTAGGATCCAGATAATATTGAGCATACATGCTATCCATTCCAATGCGCTTCAGGCGATCATGCAAGGTTCTGCTAAAGTTAACAAACCTTGCCTGCTTCATGAATTTCCAGTAATAATCTGACATCGACCCAGAACCATCAAACATGGGTATACATATTACTCTATGACCGGTAGCTATAAAATAAGGTACTAGGTTATCTGTTTGAAAGCATACAATAATATCGTAACCCACAGAAGCTATATCCTTTGCTTGAGAAACTGCATCATTCCCCAAGTAATAAGTATCTACATCATGTCTTGTCGCTAACAAATCGTAAAAGAAGTTTGTAGACTTTGTTTTTACATGAAAACTTAGATCCAAAAAAGCTATTTTAGCCATTTAAAATTCCCTCCAATATTAATTTTTTTCCTTCTTCAAAATCGGCTTCATATAATGCACGCGCATTATAAACTTTTTTTTCCACTTCTTGCTTAGATAGCTTCGAAAGCTCTATGATACTTTTAGCAAAATCTTCATCGGTATCCGCTAGTAATCCATTTCCGTATCGTTGAACTAAATTTGAGATACCAGTGTTCTTACTACAAACAAATAACCTTCCAAATGCAATACCTTCCTGATAAACAGCAGAGCCGCGATACGCATATGTTCCAGTACAATAGGGCTGCAGAAGTATGTCTGATTTTTTATAAATATCATTTAATGCATTAATCCCTAATTGTGCAGGCAGTAGCTCTAGTGATTTTATTTCAGCTAAAATTCTGTTGTATGGTTTATTAAAACAAGGATCCGAGAGCTTCATCCCCTGAAGCAGCATCTTAAATTTCCGTGCTTTAGAATCTCTGTTTAGAAACTTAGCTATGTCATAAAAGCGAAAGTAACCTTTATCACGCCTGCCCTGGCCTGGTAACGCAATTTTAAAGTTATCGATGTCCCAATTCAGAGGTTCCAGTTGACCTTCTAAAGGATAGGCAAGATAGATTATATTGAGATGTGTAAGCTTTTGTAGATAAGAACAATATATAGGGGTTTCTGCGGAAATAGTTATCGAAGCACCCTCTTCAATCAGTTTTTTAATATTATTTAATATAGGTGTGCACCCTTGAATCCTGCCATAAGCGGCATTTTCCATGACTCCGATAAAACGAAAATGCATTTTAGGCCGTTCTGCTTTATCTAATTCATTACAAATTTCCAACAATGCTCGGGCTCCATAATAATCTGTACTAGGAAAGAAAAGAGTATCAGAGCTATCAATATTGTATTTTTTTAAAACTTTTTGCCAATTCCGCTTGGTTTGGCGCAGCATCAAATCCTTGTCAAAAGTTTTTACCCATTTAGAATAAAAATTTTTAGTGACTTTACGGATTAAAAAACTGATTTTGATACTACGCTTCTTATTGCGAAAAAAACCGTTAAAGTACTTGGCTTCAATGATTCCATTATAAGGGTAATTTAAAACCTTGTGAATATCATCCGTTTCTCCCGCAATTTCGGGCATACACGTTGGACCCAGCTTAATTGTTTCCGAAAAATGTCGCCCAAACGAAGACGCAAACACATTCATACAACTAATGTTGTGCCCGTACGGGAAAGCAGCGACATGATCGACTACAAATAAACGTTTCATAGGAGCAAGATTGGATACTTTTTTCAGAAAATAGTCAACACCAAACGAAAGTCTCACGCTATCAGCAATTAACAATCCCCCCTTTTCCCCTAAATCCATAAAAGCTTGTCTTAGGTGGGCTATGAGATCAAAATCCAAGGTAAATGGATCCGATTATTTCCCTATCAACTTGTTGGTTGTCGCATAGGCATACTGATGGTTATCAGATGCTAACAGAAGTGGCCGAGATGGGCTTTGAGTATGTTGAATTGAGCCATGGGATAAGGCTGAGTTTGGTGCCTGGGGTATTGAAAGCGGTTGAAGAAGGGGTCATTAAGGTTTCCTCTGTGCATAATTTTTGCCCGTTGCCTGCAGGGGTGATTCAGGCGGCTCCTAATCTCTTTCAGCCCTCTTCCGGGAGTTTGGCGGAGCAGAATTTGTGGTTTAAAAACACACTACGTACGTTGGAGTTTTCGATGGCTGTAAATGCCAAGATTATGGTAGCCCATATGGGGAGCGTAACTTTCTTTTGGTCGAGGCCGGACCAGAAGGTTTACCTGCCCCTTAAGGAACATGGTTTAGAAAAGATGCAGGCAGAGGAGGCGTTTATGAAGCAAGTGCAATCCATTGCCAAGAAAGCCAAGCGCAAGTCTAAGACGGTGATGAAGCGTGTTTATCATGCCATGGAGCGCATTCTCCCGATAGCAAGAGAAATGGGTGTGAAGATAGCCATTGAGAATAGGGACAGAATTTTAGAAATCCCTTTAGCTGAGCAGGAAGCTGATTTCTTAGAACACTTTGCCGGCGAAGACGCGATATGCGGTTGGCATGATAGTGGCCACGCTAAAGTAAGGGAGCAACTTGGGCTTATTGACCACGAGAAGTTACTTGAAGCAACCCATAAGAAGCTGATCGGTTTTCATTTAAAAGATGTTACTCAGGGGGGCAGGGATGACCAACCTATTGGCAGTGGAGTGGTTGATTTTGAGATGATTTCCAAGTATTTTCGTGAAGGGCAAGCTCTGGTGATTGAACTGGGGCCAAATGTACCCAGAGAAGGTGTTATATCATCCAAACAAAAACTTGAAGAATTGATTAAGAAGCGTTTTACACAGCCGCTTGTATCGCATTAACCCAACGCCTGTGGGGTCCGGAAAGCGTTATTTCATGCAACTGATTGAGGGGAATCCATTGCAGGTCTGCATTCTTAGTAATGGCCTTTAAGAGATTAGGCGTAGGAGGAATATGGTAGATGGACTCTGTGATACGTTGCGTACTGATGGATCGATTCTTTTTAAGGAGAAGCGGGTAAGTGGAGAGAGTATCCGGGCTAATGAAGTCATCTGAGGCTGGGAGTTCGTAGATATTGGCTAGCCGCTTTTCGTTTTCAGAGATGTAGTGAAGTAGAAGTTTGTTGTTATGAACAACCCAACCACGGTTGATGGACAATTTAGTAATCTGCTTTTTTTGAATTTTAGGAAAGTTTGCCCAAGTATTATTCAGGCCGGCGTGGCAGAAAGATTTAACAGGGCAAATGCCACATTTAGCATTTTGGCGTGTACAAATCGTAGCGCCAAGCTCCATCATCGCTTGGTTATGAGTATTGGGATCCTTGACATCTATTATTTCGTGGGCAAGGACAGAAAAGACATCATGCGCCTGAGAGCTTCCCCCGAAAGAGACATCACAGGAAGTCAAACGGGCTAAGATGCGAATAACATTACCATCGATGACGGGTATAGGGTCTCCAAAGGCAATACTGGCAATTGCCGCCGCAGTGTAGGGACCAACTCCCGGGAATTTCTGCCAAGCAACAGCGGTTTCCGGAATTTCCTTTAATAAAACAATTGCCTTAGCCAGTTTGTGTAAATTGCGAGCTCGCGTATAGTAACCCAATCCCTCCCAGTACTTTAGGACGGATTCCTCTGGAGTATTTGCGAGGGCTTGAAAGTTTGGGAAATGCTCAAGCCAACGATCGAAGTAGGGCAAGACTGTTGTCACCTGCGTCTGCTGAAGCATGAATTCGGAAACAACTGTTTTGTAAAGCGAAGGGTGCGTGCGCCAAGGCAGCTTGCGATGATTCTTTTGGTACCAGGCACGTAAGTTTTCAGCGAAGGCTTGTTTGTTCTCGAGAAGTAAGTGTGAATTCAGGTTCGCCATTTTAAGGAAATTTATCCATAAATCTTAACTGATATGGCTAAAAATGCAAAAGGAGATTCTAAAGAACCTGTAAAATTATATACGATCGAGCTCTCCGGCGCTCAAATGAAACAGTTACAAGCATATTGTGAAGGACAAATGTGGAGCGAGTATAAGGTTGATTACGCGCTATTTGCTTTTAAAGGAGATAAAGTAAACGTTGTCGCTTACGAGAGCGGAAAACTCGTAGTGCAAGGAAGGAAGACGGAAGAATTTGTACGATTCGTATTAGAAGCGGAGATTACCAAGCAACCTAAGTTGGGATATGACGAAGTTAACCACCCCGAGTGGTTTGAACCACATGCCGGGTTAGATGAAAGCGGAAAAGGAGACCTGTTTGGCCCAGTCGTTTCAGCCTGCGTGATTGCCGATAGTGACATGATTCGTAAATGGGTAGAAGCGGGGATAAAGGACAGCAAGCAGATCAAAGGCGATGAAAGCATTTTAAAGTTTGATGCTATTATTCGAAACACACAGGGCGTAGCCGTTAAAACAACCTTTGCCGGTATGCGTAAGTACAACGAACTGTATGTTAAATTTGGGTCAAACCTAAATCGCTTGTTAGCTTGGCTGCACGCAACTTCACTAAAAGAAGCATTAAAAGTAAAAAAAGTTTCCTGGGGCATGTTAGACCAGTTTAGCAAGGCACCGCTTGTACAAAACTATTTTAAAGACTCTGATTTTGATTTAAGAATGCAGACAAAGGCCGAGGAAGACCCTGTGGTAGCGGCGGCCTCAATTGTTGCGCGCGCCGAATATGTTCGGCAGATGAATAAATTGTCTGAAAAGGCGGGAGAAGAGCTTCGTAAAGGCGCGAGCGGCGAAGTAAAAGCCCAGGCCAAGCGGTTGATAGAAAAATTTGGTGGCGAAGAACTAGGGGACTATGCTAAGCTGCACTTCAAGACAGCATACGAAGCCTTAGGAATTCCTGTGCCGACTAAAGAATAATCTACTTAGCCTATGCCTGCCCCCAAAAAGTCTAAATTACTATCATTTGATCTCGAGCAGATCCAGGAAAGCAATGGGATTATAGGGGTTGATGAAGCGGGCAGGGGAGCGCTCGCCGGACCCGTTATGGTAGGAGCTGTGTGGATAAGAAAGGATTTTTATGCCTCAAAGGAACTTAAAGAAGTAGCTGAAAAGGTTAACGATTCTAAGCAACTCACTGAAAAGCAGCGGGAGAGCATCTACAAAGTTTTATTGACCTGGAAAGAAGAAGGCCTTATCCAGATGATGACTCAGGAAGGCAGCGTCACAGAAATTGAGCGCAGGAATATCTTAGGTGCAACGCAATTAGCCGTTGGGCTTATTTTAGAAAGTTGGTTAAAGCCTATTCAGATTGAAGAAAGGCCCCTGGTATTAATCGATGGCAAGCCGATGCGCAATATTGATTGGGATCATCGAGCTGTTGTTCGCGGCGATGGCCGGAGCCTGACAATTGCCATGGCTTCTATTGCGGCAAAGGTTTCCAGAGACCAGTTAATGAATAAACTAGCACTAGATTACCCTTATTATGATTTCCCCAAACATAAGGGTTATGCAACGGAAAGACACCGCAGAGAGATCTTGGAAAACGGCGTTTCGGATATACACAGACGATTGTTTGTAAGAAGCATCTTGGATAAAGTGGCTGAGAAACATCAACAAGAGTCCTTTTTGTTCGATAATTAATCGTTTTAACTAAAAAGGGAAACCAACGGACAGATGAAATTGGCCGATCGGATCATGCTTACGCGGATCCAAGTTTCTTCCATAACTAAAACGAATCGGGCCAATAAGCGTTCTATAGGCAATTCCTACACCCGCTGAGAAAAGAGCTTTGTTTGCGGGATAACGATCAAAACGCTTGGCTTGAAAAAGACTATCCAAGAAAACAAATACGGAGAAATCCTCAGTGAGACGTTGATCGAGCTCCAGATTAACGAGTATATAAGATTCCGCACCCACAACTTTATTTTGAGAATCCTTTGGCGCAGCTTGGCCTTGGCGATAGCCCCGAACCGTATTTTCACCCCCCAAGAAAAAACGTTTGTTGAAAGGAATGTTTTCGGAAACCTTACCCAAGGTAACGATAAAACCATGCTTTAAACCAACATGAAACGTCAATGACCGACTGATGGGGTGGTGATAGGCTCCACCAAACTCGATACTGTTATATTGAACATTACCACCCAGTTCCTTAAGCGCGAATTCAAACGCAGCGAAGACTTGATAACCCTTTGTAGGAAAAAGAATACTATCTAATTTTGTTTGTTGGCCGGCCAATTCTATACTAGATACACGAGAGTGAGCACGACCAATATTGGCGGGAATGGTTTGGCCAAGTGCTTTCAAGTCCTCATAATTATACTTTATGGAAGTGTTGATATCGTATTGCGGAAAAACACGCTGTAGTGCTATAGAGCCCCCTAATTCTCGACGCTTGAACGACACCTCCTGGCGATTTAGAAAAAATGCGTTTCCGTATGCCGAAACATCTTCCATAAAAATTTCCGGAACCGTATACGTTGTGCTAATACTAGATGATTTAAATGATTGTACCGCTTTCAGTTTAGCCCTGTGACCTAGCCCCCAAATGTTTCTGCGCTCTACAATCACACCGAAGCGTACAAGCTCATAACTGCCATAACCCGTCAGAAGGCTAATAACAGTGCGTTTCCTAGGTTTACATTGAAAAATGACATTGCGAACATCATCGCCCACCTTTTCGTATTTGATTTGGACAGATTCAAATATACCCAATTTATTCAAACGGTTACGCACCTTTTCTACTTCACGTATATTTAGTTTTTCACCCGTTTGCAGGGTGTCTGACTTATTTAAAACCGATTCTCGCGTAACCCCGATATCCAGGAACTCAACTTTACCGACATAAACAAGTTCGCCAGGTGTAACAGAAATTTCGATATCTACCTGAACGCTATGACTTTTTTCCTGATCATTTACAATTTTACCCTCAACCTTAACATCGGGGTAACCCATGGCATAATAATCATTACGCACCTTAGCAATATAGGCCCAGAGCCATGAGCGAGTGAAGAGTTGGCCCTCGGGTTTTTCAATTATTTCCCTCGTTTCCTTATCTCGAAGATCTATGGTTTTAACCGAGTTAACGTAAAATAATTTACCCGTATTGACTTTGATGTTTACGTCTACCTGACCATTCTCATCATTAATCTTTGTTTCTGAGTCCTCAATTTTGGCTTCGTGATAGCCCAAACCCTCTAGCTTTTCTATAATTCGAGCCAAACCCTCCTTTAGACGAGAAGGGGTGTAGTATTTATCACTATCCGTCATTATCAGGAAACTGGACTCATAAAAGAAAGATTCAGGTGGGTTCTCCTCAAGCACCTCAGCTGGCAAGCCCTCAATCTTGATATTATGAAACGCATATTTCACGCCTTTATGAATAGTGAACAGGATGTAGTTCACCTTTACGTTTAATGGAAGAGTAGGATTAAACGAGCCATCCCAATTACTTTTAACAGTTTCCCCATCAATCGTTTGAGCTTGGATAGAAAAATTTGGCTTCAAATAGCCTGTTTCTTCTACCTTTCCTCGGATGATCCATAAAGCATCCTCTATGAAATTAATGTTATAAACAGGCTCCGCTTCGGTGCTTTCTGGCAATACTGCTTCAATGGACTTGATAATAGAACGTGTACCATGCCCAAAGCCCTTTATTTTTAAAGATGGGGTAGCTGCCATAGCAGTTGAAAAACTCACTATGCCGAGCAATAGAAAGAGCGCTATTATTTTGCGTATATTTGCCATAGTAAATCTACATTATACGCATCATAGCGATCTCGTTCTCCAACGATAGAGAAACGATCATTTATTTTATATTCCACATTAATGGTGTCCTGTCCCGTTTCCGAAATTTGCTCACCCACTCGAATAGTGATACGATCAGCTAAATCGGATTGGCCACCAAAATCTTTTAACACACCAGATCCCAGAAACAGACCAAGGCTCCCCAGACGTTGGGAAGTAGAGCGCTGCTGGGTAGATTGGGGAATTTGGCCGGAAGTAACCATTAACAAAATTTGACCGGATTCTAGTGGCGGAGAGGATGTAAACGTAATCTGGGGATCATCTGCGGTGCCACCAATATTCATCGTAATGTCATACCCGTAGGTTTTTCCTGTTCCGGTTATAGCGAGTTGTGGCGAATAGGGGTTAGATTCGTTTAACAAGATTTCGCCTTGCTGGATCGTGAAAGTCGTGAAGGGGAATTTAATTGTGCCGCCGTCTAGGGTAATTTCGCCAATGCTAACCGGGTCTTCCAATGTGCCGGACAGTTCTAAGTGTGCTGAAAACTTACTCTTTAAAACAGGGGTGTCTAGTGTAAGGAAATCTTTTCCCTCGATAAGGATATCCAATCCCCAATCAGCTACTAACGGATTTTTAACTGAGAAATAGGGTGGGTTCGAGCCCGGGGAGCCCATGCTTGTTTTAAAGTCACTAAAGGTTAACAGAGCGAAACCTTCTTTAAGCAAGATGTTACCCGCGATAGTCGTTTTACCGAGAGCGGTTTTTGCGGTAAGATCTACATTTGCTTTCAGAACAAGCCCCGGAGAGCGAAGAATAGGCACATCCTCCCCTTTTAGCTCAAGATCCAAAACCGGTTTCTCAATGTCCTTATAATTGACTCTGCCACTTAATACAACAGGCTGACTTCCAAGCAAACCCGAGAAGGTTTGTATGTTAGCTTCTTGTTTATTAAACGAAATAAAAGAGTGAATGTTATCAATAGGCCCCATAGGCATCAGGGGATATGTAGACATACCTTCGACTATTAGACTGCCCTGCCATTGATCATCTGAGGAAAACTTGATATTAACGGTTAATGTACCTTGTTCCTTCACCACATCCGGCAAGAAAGCCCTCAATACTTTTATCGGAATTTTGCTGGCTTCCGCCAAACCTTCAACACCCGTTAACTCTGGGCTTCTACCGCTAAAAACATCTTCCCAGAACTTTTTATTTACTGGCATGCCGGAGTGTAACGAAACCAGCTGTTCCTCGGCATTTAAGAAAATTTCGCTTTCTGCCTTTAAATAATCACTTTCTATATCTAGGGATAAATTACCATAGAGCGTCTTCTGAGCATTGATGGGGTGAGCAAACTCGGTATTCAATTTACCCGTAACGACTTTATCTTCCAAATCGAAGTAGGCCACTAGCGTTGTAAATTTTAGAGGCAGGAAGATTGGATCAAATTTAACAATAGTGCCCGCTACCATTAGCGGAAAATTTGTAAGCGTCAGTTCTAAATGGCCTTTACGTAACTCGTTTATAAAAAAGTTACCCTCTAATTCAGACAACGATCCCTCTTCTGAAAATTTAAAATGGGTCGTTTTGTAATAATCTTTATCAAACGCTTTTTCAATTGTGAAGGGTATACGAGATTCATATTGAGCTTCCGGTTCATCCGTTGCTTCATTAAAAATAGCAATGCTCCATTTCCGAATATTTGCTATAAAGTGTGTATCCGTTATATTTGCTGAGCCTTCAATATTGTGTTCCCCTGTTTTGGTGGTCGTTTTTACAGAAAACGTGTCTATCTCTTTAGACGTGCCATGCCACTTGAGATCATGCTTTGTCTCAAGCAACTGTTTATATTCATCAATTTCGCCTTTAAATTGCCCCGAATGGATGTGGGTTTGGAAATCAGCAGCAAGAGACAACTCTGCATCTACGACACGATCGACTTTCAATTTAAACGTCTCTAAGGCAAAGTTTGGCCAATTGAAATGGGAAACGAGATCAAATTCCTCAATGGCATGCTTTGCGTATACGAGGTCTGTTCCTGATAAATTAATTTTGACTTCGGGGTAATCTGTTTCACGAGCCTCCTCAACCAGAATAAGCCCCTTTATAATGCCATCTGCATTTATGAAATCTATTTGGCCAAGGTTTATGTTAATATTAAGTTCAGTAGCGTTATTGTCTGCAATTTGCGCATCTTTACCAGACTGAACCCAGGGTGTTTCGACTTTCAGCTCTTCGATTTTTAAGCTTTTATCGCTAAAACTGAGTTTGATAACAGTATTCAGATCTTTTGCCTTTTTGGGATCAATTGCTCTGGCAACACCTTTGGCATCCAGGTGAAAGGTATCTGCTTGCCAAACCAAAGTGCCCGAGAATAGAGGTTGATGGTATTCCGGAACGTTTAGCCACTCTTCTGGAAGGATCCAGGCTTCTGAATACATGTTGAGCTCATAGGGAAGCAGGGATTTTTCATCCCAAACAGCATCCAACGTAGAGACATTGTCCATCCAGGTGACTTTGCCATGCACGTTTAAATTTTCATCTGAAATTATTAAATCTCCCTCGAAAAAGGCGCGAAAACGAGGTAAAACAAACAGGCCACCAATTTTATTTTGATTGGGAAAAATCTCGGTACGGAAACGAAAATATTCATCTTTTGGCAAGTATAGGCCATTTGCGAAAATGATATCGTTACCCCAAGTGATCAGAGTAAAGTCAAATTGGTCAGTGAACCTAAGAGCCCGAACACGCATATTGGGGAGCCAGCGATTGACATCCTTTATAGTGGACAAAAATTCATTAAAAAGCTCGTAAGCACTCTGCTTTGTAATATCGAATCCGGTGCCTTCGGATCCCGTTTCAGGAGCTTTTTCAACTATATTTACATCAACAAGCTCTACCGGAAGAGCCAGTTGGCCTGTAAAACGACCGATTGCCCAGAAAAGCGGACTAGGGAGTGTAACTTGCTTTATAGTAACGTGATAGTCTTCTTCAGCAAATTCGACTGCATTCAGAGTAATGCTCCTGATGTTCTCGTTCTCATACCCTTGATAAACAACACCATACTGCCTAAGCAAAGTCGGCAAAAACCAATCTAGCCAATAGGGGGCAGAGACAAGGGAGATTGCCAGAAAAAGCACTATCCAGGTAATGATTCTATGGGTATTTTTAGTCAGCAAGGCTTTAATATTTATTATGAAAGTTGAGGCAATGGCAATCCTTTTGAATCGAAAGTACCACCTTCTTTCCCGACTGATCCATAAATTTTTTTAATTTGCGTATAAAAAATCTAATTTAAAAAATATAAAAAGTTTGCAAATCCCCTGCAAAGCCTTTACTAATAGGGGCTCAGCGTTTTTAAATATGTATTTAAAGGAAGTTATTCTAGAGGGCTTTAAGAGCTTTGCAGATCGCACCAAGGTAATCCTGGGTCCGGGAGTAACGACTATTGTTGGGCCAAACGGTTGCGGGAAGAGCAATATTGTAGACGCTATTCGGTGGGTTCTGGGAGAGCAGAGTGCAAAGGCTCTACGAGGCGGTAAGATGAATGATGTTATTTTCGAGGGCTCTGACAAACGCGCCGCGCTCCCAGTATGTGAGGTTTCTTTAGTTTTCACAGATTGTGAGAAAGAACTCGGAACAGCTTTTAATGAAGTACAAATAACAAGACGTGTTTCGAGAGAAGGTGGGGGTAATTATTACATCAATGGCAAAGCCTGCCGCTTAAAGGATATACAACAGCTCTTTATGGATACAGGTATCGGGCGTGTCTCGTATTCCTTTATGGTACAGGGGCAGATTGACCAGATTCTCTCGACAAACCCGGAAGAACGCCGTGTGATTTTTGAAGAAGCGGCTGGGATCACTCGCTATAAGGCTCAAAGACGTGAAGCGATGAATAAACTGGCGCTCGTTGACCAAAATTTATCGCGTATCAATGATGTTATTGATGAAGTAGGCCGACAAATCACTGCCCTTAAGCGACAAGCCAGTAAAGCCATTCGTTTCAAACGTGTTTCGCACCGCTTAAAGCACTTGGATCTCGGTTGGAATAGTTTTCAATATCAAGAAAAACACGCGTTAATAGAATCGTTGACGGGTAAAGTAGGGGAGTTGCGTGATGTTGTTCAAGCCGCGCAACAGAAGCTGACCGATGGTGAGGTGATGCTTGCGGAAAGAAAAGAAGAGCGCCGAGACCAATACGAGAAGCTACAATCCATACAGCAGGGAGTGTTTGATATCACTTCTAAAAAGGATCAGGCGGAGAACCTAGCCCATGTGTCTATGGTGCGCCAACAGGATTATAAGGATAGGATAGCCGTTACCGAAAAGGATATTTTATCGTTAGAGAAGCAGCAAAAGGATTTAGAAGCAAAAATGGAGGATACCTCCGTTAATCGCGAATCTCAAATGACGCTTGTGGATGCTTCGGACAATTTATACAAAGAGAAGAATAAAGTTCTACTAGAAATACAGGATAAATTGCGCGTCCTTGAAGGTAATTTTCAAAAAGAAAAGCAAAAGCTGCACACCCTACGCGGTGAAATAGATCGTCTACAATCTAAGCGTTCTTCCTTAGAAGTTGATCTGCAAACAAACGAAGCCAGGGAAAAAGATTTAGAAGAGTCTATCAAGGATACAGAAGAACAGTTTGCTCAGATAAAAGAAAAATTATCTTCTACGGAAGCTGCCGTGAAAACTGTCCAAGAAACAGTTGCGAAATGCGAAAAGGAATTGGACGCTGCACAAAAAGTGACCATCGAGAAACGAGAAAAATTTAAAGCGGCCCAGCACGAAATACAAGATCAAGACCGTAAAATTGCCCGCCTGAACGCGCAGTTAAGTGTTTTAGAAGCCATGCAATCCCGATTTGAGGGGTTTAGCGAGGTCACAAAATCGATCATGAAGGGCAAGCTGGATTCTGTTTTGGAAAAAGGCAAGTACGATTTACTGACCAAGCATATTGAAGTGGTACCAGAGTATATAACAGCCTTTGAAGTCCTATTGGGTATGGGGGTAGATGCTGTATCGCTTCAAGACATGAATCAACTTGCCGATGTGGCACCCTTCCTTGCGGATAAAAAGTGGGCCAAGGCATGTTTTAATATCCCTGTTCCCGAACAAAAGGAGAATAGGGCTAAAAAAATCCCTACCGGTATTGTAAAAGCAATCGATTGCGTGAAAAGTCGATCCGATAGTTTAACCAAAAACATCGAAGCTCTTTTGAAGGATTGTTATTTTTGTGACTCCTTAACTACTTTTTTAAGCATCTGGAAAGATAACCCGGACTTTATATTTTCACTCGTAGCCACTCAAAGCGGTGAGTTGATCGACGCTAGAGGATTAGTCTTTACCCCAAATTACGAAAGCCAAAAGAAGAAGGACGGTGGGTTTATTCAACGCGAAGCTGAGATAAGAGAACTACGTACCGAGCTGCAAAAGGAGCAAAAGCAACTTGAAGCCCTTTCAAACAAAAGTAAAGATCACCACACTGTTCTAGAGGACAGCGAAGCTGATGTGGAACAAAAGAAAAATAATTTAGCAGCCGCACGCCAGGAATTGACAACAGCCCAGCTTGAGGATCGTTCCACAAGAAATCATTCGATAAATTTGGAACAAAAGGTAAAACAATTTAGCGATCGCCGTAAGCAGTTTACCAATAACATCAAAGAAGCTAAAGAGCGTTACGAAAAAGGTTCCGTAGAACTTGAGCAAAAGCAAGAAGAGCTATCAAAGATTGATGAAGTCATCAAAGGTGCTGAAGATGATATCACACAATGCCGCCAAGACAGAGACCTTCAAATGGAAGCTGTTTCGGAGCTTCGGGTAGATTTGGCTGAGAAAAAACAATTATTGCAGCACATTGCCCATGGGTTGAGCCAGATCGAACAGCGCAAGCAGGGTACAGCACATATGTTGAATACCCGCCAACGTGAGCTTCATACTTATCAAGATGAGGTGGCAAAGTTGGGTGAAGCGGCCGTTAGCGCAAAAACGCAAGTAGAAGAATTTATCAAGGCAATGAACGAAGCGAAGGCTAATCTGGAAAAGCAACGCCAAGTCGTTACAGCTGTGGAAGAGGCTTTGAACCAGGTCGAAGCCGTGCTTAATGAACAACGTAAAATTGCGCATGAGAAAGAAGGCCAGTTGGCAAAACTTGAAATACAGTTAACACAAGCCACCTCTCAAGAGCGTTTTATTACGGAAAAAATGTCCTCTGAGTATCATGTTGAGATTGAGGAGATCGATTGGGTACAGCAATTATGGCTCGCAGATGAAGAATTCAAAACAAAGATCAGCCTGGATGATTTAGAAGAAGATAAGGACTTTTTTGAAAATCAGAAAAAGCATAAAGGTTCCGTTCCTACAAAAGAAGAACTGGAGGCTTTGCAAAATACTGCTTGGCCTGAGGTGAAGAATGAAATCGATGAACTGAAATCTAAAATCTCTTCCATGGGTGCCGTTAACTTGGTTGCCATCGAGGAATACGCAGAACTGAAAGAGCGTTTTGAGTTTCTCAAAACACAGAGCGAGGATTTAACAAATTCCAAAAACGAGCTGCTAACCGCAATAGAGGAAATCAATAAGACTTCAGAAAAGATGTTCCATGAGACGTTCCAGAAGGTACGTAACAACTTTAGCGAAACCTTTAATGCCCTTTTTGGCGGAGGCCATGCAGATCTTATTCTTCAGGAAAGTGACGATGTGCTAGATTCCGGTATCGAAATCATAGCCCGCCCTCCAGGAACAAAATTAAAAAGCCTGACCCTCTTAAGTGGTGGGCAAAAGACGATGACAGCTGTTGCGTTGCTCTTTGCCATCTATCGCGTAAAACCAAGCCCATTCTGCGTACTGGATGAGTTGGATGCGCCGTTGGATGATGCCAATATCGGGCGTTTCGTAAAGATGTTACGTGATTTCACCCAATTCTCTCAATTCCTGGTCATTTCCCATAATAAACGAACGATCGCTGCTGCCGATACTATCTATGGCGTAACGATGCAAGAACGTGGAGTAACAAGGCTCATTTCCATGCGCTTTAATAAAAATGAGCAACGGGAAAAGGAATTGGACGAAGTAGCGTTTGCGAGTGTGCGATAGTAGAGCACTTGAGTAAATTAAGTTGTCTGGTAATGATTACGACTCGAATGACGAGGCAAAAAAGAGTTTAAAAAAGGTAAGTAAAGAGATGTAATGAAGGAGTGGTTCAAGAAACGATCAAATGCTATCATTGCGGGAGTGAAGATGTTGTAAAAAACGGAAAGGCACCGAATGGGAAACAGAAGTACAAGTGCAACGCCTGTGGGAAACAGAGTCGGGAAAACCCGAGTGAAAACGGCTACAGTGAACAAAAGCGAGAAAAGATCCTGAAAGCATATGGGGAAAGAAGTAGCTTAAGAGGGTTGCAAAGGGTTTTTGGCGTAGCGCCAAAAACCGTAATAGAGTGGCTAAAAAAAAAGCCCAGAACATAGGCTGTTTTTTTGAGACATTATTGCCCGCTAGGCCAGATGACATATTGGAGTTGGATGAGTTATGGTCTTTTGTTGAAAAGAAAAAAAATCCGCAGTGGATTTGGGTGGCATTATGTCGACGAACAAGGCAAATAGTATCATGGTCAGTAGGACCGCGGGACTGGTATCGTTGTTATCAGCTGTGGCAAGGAATGCCGCAAGAGTATAAAGGCTGCCATAGCTTCAGTGATTACTGGAATAGCTATAGAGAAGTGTTCAGCAATCAAACCCACAAAAGCGTGGGTAAAGAAAGTGGTCAAACAGCTCACATTGAGCGTTGGAATAATACGCTTAGACAACGTCTGGGTCGATTTGTTCGCAAAACGCTTTCATTCTCAAAAACTCAACATATGCACGAAATCTGCCTGAAGATCTTCATTTACGAGTATAACCTTTCCCTTAAATCATTCGAGTCGTAAGCATTACCAGTTGTCTTGACCCATTAAGTTTTGTTTTAAATTTACATAAAAAACATAATTTATTGACAATTTTATGTTATTATTCTATAATCCAATAAAATTTAAATTTCAAAAACAAAATATATGAATAATAAAGTTACTATTGGTATAACAAATTATAAAAAACTTGATACACAACCCATATTAGAAAGTAGTCGATCTTCAATCCTTGGGATAAATGCTTATAATGGTCCTACAGAAGATGATTTAAAAGACTACTCAAAAGAAAAACAAGAGTGGCTATTGGCTAATTACCCTGATTTTTTCCTGGATAGCCCGTTAGCCAATCGCTTGATCAATAGCAATCAGCCGATCACTAAGGAAGACGTGCTTGAAATTCGCAAGAAGAGTAACTACATTTGCCAAGAAAACACTATCCGCTTGGAAGTTCTTTTGAATCTAGTAGATTTTCTGGAACCTAAAGATATCTGCAATCTCATGCTGGTCAATAAAACCTTTTACGGCCTCAGAAAAATCCACCTAAAACTGAGAAATGTGTATATAATTGAAGAATTGAAAGCTTTTGCAAACAGCAGGCTGGAGGAAAACTACATCAACAAGCTGATGTATAAAAGTTTTAAAGATCCAAATTTCAAGAATGATATAACTGAAGTGGAAAAACTAATCGAAAACTGCTTTGATACGGAAACACAAGGATTAGATAACGTTCAAAAAGACGCGATTAAGTACCTCAATCTAACGGTTAAGGAGGTTGAAGGCCTGACTACCGACAAACACGTTGAAGCAGTTTATGTTCATGGGTATGACCCGAATTTTGTTAAGGACATGAGTTCTGATGCCATAGATCACATGGTTTATTATGAGGAAAACTATACAATACCATGGTCCAATAATTACAATTCTATTGAAAATCGGATTTGGAGGCAGATAAAGGAATGTCTTAATTTTAAAAATGTCCCCTTTTCACGTTTGCTACCGAATGCGTTCTTGGTTCCAAACGCAGGCTAACATAAGACATGAAAGCGCAAATAAGGCGACACATATGTAGCTGACAACAAGCGGCGTCGTTATATGCAATAAATAGTAACCAATAAAGGGTGCTAGGATTCCCTTAAAGCCGCTCAGCGAAGTGTGAACCGTCATATAGGCCGCTACTTTATGCTTGGGTGCTATTTTTGTTACCCATAGGTGCCACATGACAATATGCCCCGCTACACCAATGCCATTTAATATAGAAGCAACTACCAGCCAGTAAATGTCCTCTGTTGAGAAGAACATGATAAAGCTGGCGATAAAACAGATATTAGAAAGGATGCGCGTGGTGACAAATCTAAGGTAATCGAAGATGAACCCCCACAGTTTGATCGTTAAAATAATCAGAATGGCGGGTACCCCATAGACCAAAAGTGCGATAATTTCATTAGAGGCATCTATGCCATATTTCTCCTGTGCCAAGTATTCAATTCTTACCGGCATGGCAATAGAGTTACCTAAGGTTAGGAGAATAAATGCCAGAAGTAACCATCCAAAAAGTTTATCCTTCCAGGCGAGTTTTAGATTACGCCAGAAATTACTGTCATCGGTCTCTGTTTTAACCAAAGGCTCGGAGGGAATTTTATTCAAGGACCAAGAAGCAATCAGCCCGCAAATGGCCATAATGATAAACAGGATGCGAAAGTTACTGAAATCAGCATCCAACAGTTTGCCACCAAAGTCGGCAAAAATGGCTCCAAAGGTAGTCGAGAGCACAAATATGCTGGAGACTCTGCTGCCTCGCTCCTTCGGTGTGTAGTTTTGCGAGTACACCTGGATCATCATCGGCGGGGGCTGCGCAAAGAAAATGTAGGCCATAAACACACAAATCGCATAGAACCATAGGCTATGCGAAAACGGTACTAAAAACAAAAAGAGTGCCGTTGCTAATAATACCAAAGAGCAGACGCGAGAAGCTGCCAGACAAGAACGATACCCTAAAATCAGGAATAGGGGAGTGATCAAGCGACCACCGTTAATCGACAAAAATGACTTTATCCAAGCCGGTGCGCCAAATTCTCTAATAGCAATCAACAAACCAAAGGTCATAAGCCCCGAGAAAATGACACCCTCAAAGGCCCCGCGAATACAGTCGTATTTGTAGGTTACCCTGGCTTTTTCAGAGTGAGAATACATTGCTGTCTAGCGAGACCACTCCAGCATACGTTGAATCGGCACTAAAGCCTTTTCGCGGATATCCTCGGGAAGGACAATTTCAGGACTGCGATTTTTCATGCAAGCTAAAAGCTTTTCTACGGTATTCATTTTCATGTATTTACACTCACTGCAAGCACAATGCTCTGTGGGACCCGCAACAAATGTCTTATCCGGGATCTCCCTTCTTAGGCGAGTAATCATACCTGATTCAGTTACGATAATAAAAGTATCTGCTTTATTGTTTTTACAAAAGCTGACCATTTTCTCGGTACTACAGACCTCATCCGCCATATCTCGCACGGCTTCCAAGCATTCCGGATGCGCTACCAGCGGAGCATTCGGGTAGAGCGTTCGTACTTTCTCTAACGAACGCGCGGTAAATTGAATATGGGCGTAACAACTGCCTGGCCATAAATGCATAGGGCGACCTGCTTTTTTAGAAACCCATTGGCCTAAATTTTGATCCGGGACAAAAAGAATTTCCCTATCAGCTGGAACTTTTTTAACTAACTCGACCGCATTGCCACTCGTGCAAATAAGATCACTTAAGGCCTTTACTCCGGCGGAGCAATTAATATAAGCAACTACGTACAACTCCGGGTGTTTTTCTTTATAAGCCGCTAGCTTTTCTGCTGGGCAAGATTCAGACAAAGAGCACCCAGCCTCTAAATCCGGTAATAGGACTTGTTTATTTGGATTAATAATCTTGGCGGTTTCAGCCATGAAGTGCACGCCGCAAAATACGATCACATCTGCGTCTGTTTCCGCTGCTTTGTAAGCTAGGCCTAAAGAATCCCCCACAAAGTCTGCTACCTCTTGTATGGCCGGAATTTGGTAATTATGAGCCAGGATAACCGCGTTTAGATCTTTTTTTAGAGCAAGAATTTCCTCCTGTTCCTTTGTAAACGTTTTTGAGTCTACCTTTTCCGGTTTAAACACCAAGGGTTCGAAAGTCTTCTTGAACATGTTTAGTTTTTCTTTTTTTGAAAGCCATCCGTGGACGCTTGAGCCGATATTTGTTTAACAAACTCGATATATTGAGGATAATTGTGCAAATTGGCCAGATCAGAATCATTCAACAGCCAATTTAGATCATCATAACCAAGAGAAAATGCTTTATAAAGATACTCTACCGCCAGCTTTTTGTTACTTTTCAAAGCATAACTACAAGCCAGGTTGTAATGAGCCATTGCATTTTTGGGATCCAGGTGGACTAGTTTTTTATCCATCGCCAAACCATCATCAATTCGACCCACCCTCGTATACAGGTGCCCTAAAAGTTCGATGACAGTCGTATCCTCAGGCAACTTAGCGAGAATAGCTTCGTAAAATTGTATAAAAAAGGCGTTGTCGGTCTTATTATCCATGCTTTTTGGCGCAAAGGCCATTTTTCTGCTTTTCTAAACAATGCGCGGTGATTTGAAGCCGCTGAGACTCCATACCCATCTTTAATTTATCGGAAACAGCCTTGCCATACCACTCCATAAAAGGAGCATCTATCTCAAATATACGCTCACAGTCACTACAGACAATCTGGGTCTGGAAAGTTTTACTTTTGTGGTTAGCAACGTAATATTTATAGTCCTTGCCTATATCAATCTCACGGATAACCGCATTTTCAATTAATAGCGGTAACGTGCGGTAAACCGTTGCCCTAGAAACTGTATTATCGAGGCTCCTCGCTTGGGCAAGTAATTCTTCAGCAGTAAAGTGTTTTTCCTGTTTCACTGATGCCAGAAAGACAGCAATTCGCTGGCTCGTAATCCGTAAGCCCTTGCTTGCCAAGAACTCCCTGAAGAGAGACTCATCTGCTTCTAATATCGTAGGGTTGTTCATCAAAATATTCAATACCGCTTAATGAGACTAAAATGATACTGATTTACCATAATGTCAACGTTTGCTATTCGATTAGGGCTTGTTTTTTCTACTAGATTGTCGATAATTTGAAGCACACTCCCATGATAAAGGCAAAGTATATAACTACGCTCGCTATGATTTGCATATCCACTGGGCTTTTCGCAAAGACGACCAAAATGGAAACGCCGGCTCCGGTGATCGATTTCCAGCTCCCTATGTTTGGCAAAGATGGCTACAAGACCTGGGATCTGCGTGGCAAAGAAGGCTTTTTTAAGGACGAAAACCATATAGACATCCACGGCATGTTCCTAAAAATCTATAGCGGCAACGAAGGCTGTGAACTGGATACGACAATAGAAAGCCTACAGGCTACCCTCAAGCCAAAGGAAAATAAAGCATTCGGGGACGACCTCATCTTCGTTTCCGGTAAAAACTTTAATATCATCGGCAAAGGCTGGCAGTGGAACGGCTTAAACAAAAAGATAGCTATTAAAAAGGATGCCCGAGTAACCTTTAACCAGCGGCTCGTCTCGTTAGCAAAAGATTAATTTTATGCGCAAGCTCATTTCGATAAGTCTCTTTTTGATTTCCCCAGTATTACATGGTGAAGATCAAACCGTCATCACCAGTGATCGCCTAGAATTCGCAGCTCAAGAGGAGAATAATGTTTTCCTTTTTCAGGATAACGTTGAAGTGAACTCAGAGAACCTACGCGTTACCTGCGACAAGCTAGAAGTCTTTTCGGCTAAAACAGGCCAAAGCCCTTCAAAAGAATTGGCTGATATCGGTTCAGTGGATTTGGTGATTGCCGATGGCAATGTACATATTAAACAAGATGACAAAGTTGCCGAAGCTGGACATGCGGAGATTTTCCCTAAAGAAGGTAAAATTATACTGACAGACTCCCCTAAGGTAACAGGCCCAGATGGCGTAGTAGAGGGCTACAGAATGGTCTTGTACAAAAACGACAAAAAAGCTTATGTTGAAGGGGAACCCGGAACAAAACAACGCCCTAAAATTACATTAGGAGCTTTACCTGAGCTTTCTTTTGCAGATACAGATACTAAGGAGAATAGTTAATAGCAATGGGCTTGAGATCTAAAAATCTTGTAAAAAAATACGGCAAAAAACAGGTTGTCTCTGATATCAGCATCGGTGTCGAAGAAGGGGAGATAATCGGTTTGCTCGGGCCAAACGGTGCCGGTAAGACCACGAGCTTTTACATGATCGTTGGCCTTGTGCCCGTTACATCCGGCGAAGTTTTTCTAGATGATAACGCGCTTACCGAAAAGCCCATGCATAAAAGAGCGAGGATGGGAATTGGTTATCTGCCCCAAGAACCTTCTGTTTTTAGAAAGTTAACGGTAAAGCAAAATCTCCAAGCTGTAGCCGAAACCCTGAATGTCAGCAAAAAGGAACAAAAAGCCGTTGTGGAGGAGTGCCTAGAAGAGCTTCATTTAACCTCCCTAGCAGATCAAAAAGCTTATACATTGAGCGGGGGAGAACGCAGACGGCTTGAAATATCCCGCGCACTTGTCAAAAAGCCGAAATACCTCCTCATGGATGAGCCCTTCAGTGGCGTGGACCCTATTAACGTTGCCGATGTCCAAGAAATTATTTTGAAACTAAAAGGAAAAGGGATTGGTATATTAATTACCGATCATAATGTGCGTGAGACGCTTAAAATAGTAGACCGCGCATACCTAATCCATGAAGGTCGCGTGCTCTGCGAGGGTGATAGCACGTTTTTGGTAAATGATGAGAAAAGCCGTCGCTTTTACTTGGGTGACCATTTTAATTTGTAATAAAAAAGCCAATACGCTTTTGTTACCCCTAGAAACAACCCACTAAACAAAATTTCTGGCCTTTTCCTAACTAACGTGTTTAGAATATGGCTGCTATATGACCGTTAGACAACTTGTTACCAAAATTGAAAAAATATCCGTAAAGGAATTTTACGAGACATTTAAGAAAAAGCTGCAGCTAGAACTGGTGCTTCCCCGTACGGATTTAACAAAAATGATTCGTGAAAAAAGTATCAATCGCCCGGCATTGGCGTTAACGGGCTATATGAAGTATTTTGCCCACAAGCGTCTACAATTACTGGGTGCAGGCGAAATGGGTTTCTTGAAGGATATGGGCGAAGTTATGCAAGAACATGTGCTGACGGAGATCGCACGGAAGAAAATTCCCTGCATGATCGTTTCCAGAAATCTTGTTCCGACAAAAGCCATGATCAAAGTGTCTGAAAAGTTTGATATCCCGCTTTTCCGTACAAAAATGAAATCTAAGGACTTCACTGCAGAAGCCACCGTGCTTCTGGAGGAAAAGATGGCACCTAGAACAACGATTCATGGTACATTACTAGACGTTAAGGGTATAGGCGCACTGATTCAGGGCAAGAGCGGTATTGGTAAAAGTGAATGCGCGTTGGCATTGATTAACCGCGGGCATAGTTTAGTAGCAGATGACTTAATTCATGTAAGACTAGTAGGTGAAATGGAACTCTTGGGCACATGCTCTCCCCTGAGTCGAGGGTACATGGAGTCTAGAGGAATTGGTATTATCAACATCGTAGAGTTATTTGGCATACGTGCTGTGCGTTTAGAAAAACGTATCGATATTGTCATTAATTTTGTTGAATGGACTCCTGGAATGGTTGAAGAACGCACTGGCTTAGACCAAAAAACAGCTACCATCTTGGGTATTGAAGTGCCGCGTGTGGAGATACCGGTTCGCCCGGGGAGGGACATGGCTCGGTTAGTAGAAGTAGCAACCATGGTACATGCTTTAAAGATCATGGGCCACGATTCCGCAGCTAATTTCAATGATAAATTGATTCAAAATATGAATCACTCGAAGTAACGTCCATCTAGTAAACCCAAAGCCGTTTTTTTTGAAAAAAATTATGAAGTAAATTTCTTAAATTTACTTTTGGACGTATAAAATAAACGCACTAAAACCATTCCGTTTCACATAAAAAAACTCTCGATGCAAAATCCAGTTTTATAAATTACCTACAGACAGGGTAGTTAGGGATGAGAAAAAATTAGCCCCGCCTGGCAATCAAAATTTATAAAAAGTTATTCGGAAGAACTTGTGAATAACTTGTTAGAAACTTGCGCTTGCATGGAAGGGGGATCTTTCGGTTATGCTTTGCCTCCATGAATCAATCCAAGGATACATTTTCTTTTAATAACCACGTCAGCTCCTCTATCCTTGCTGGCAAAAATGAAAATAAAAGCCCTATCCCGTTAACAGACAATAACTTAGAAATACACAAAAACCTCACCCCTTTGCACGGAAGGCATCTACCCAAGAATACTTTACAAAGAAAATCGTCCGTACTACGGACTATTAACGAAGCTCTTTTCATTAATCCTTTGACCCCGAAACCATTGTGAATAAGATTACTTTTTTTGACTATGCTGAGCGAAACTAAAGATGTTGATACGGATATTTGGTCTATCGTAAAAAACGATTTTCGAGGCCTATTTCCACAAGAAGTATTTAAGACGTGGTTTGATCCCATGGAACTGTGCGAGGAAACGGAGGAATCCATCACGTTGACCGTTGCTAACGACTTTGCTGCCATATGGATAGAGGACAACTATATGGATTTGATCAAAAAGCGTTTTCATATGGCTTTAGGTAGACCTATTAACGTTGTGTTGAAAGTCAATCCACAAGATTTAGATGAACAAAATGCAATTGCGGAAAAGAAATCGGCAAAGCGTCATCCTGAATTTGACAAAGAAACCTATGCAAAACCTGCCAAAATCAATAATCCTAATGGCAAGTTTAAGCTAAATCCTAAAAACACCTTTGAAAACTTTGTAGTAGGCCCGGGTAGCCAATTAGCCCACGCAGCGTGTATCGCAGTTGCCAACGCCCCGGCACAAGCCTATAATCCCTTGTTTCTATACGGGAATACTGGTCTAGGCAAAACTCACTTAATGCATGCTGTCGCTCACCAGGTGCTCAAAAATAAGCCGGATGCTAATGTTGTCTATATCTCTACGGAAAAATTCACAAATGAGTTTATCCACGCTATTCAGGAAAATACCCTGGTTGCTTTTCGTAAGCGTTATCGTAACGTAGATATCTTGCTAATTGACGATATTCATTTCCTGTCCGGTAAGGAACGTATACAGGAGGAGTTTTTTCATACGTTTAATGAGTTATTTGAATCCGGCAAACAGATCTTTTTAGCAAGTGACCGTCCAGCTGCCGAAATCGCAAAATTGGAAAGTCGCCTTTTATCACGTTTTCAATGGGGTCTTGTAACAGATATTCAAGCACCTGATCTTGAAACACGCGTGGCGATTCTTTCCAAAAAGTCTGCGGCTATA
>Ga0210038_1000447_pt1 | contig 25882 bp, 18 predicted proteins | sample CryGeyCG2114_020_FD_183970 | JGI IMG/M metagenome (GOLD analysis project Ga0210038, IMG submission 183970) | Groundwater microbial communities from aquifer - Crystal Geyser CG15_big_fil_post_rev_8/21/14_0.20 (SPAdes) (version 2) | ecosystem: Environmental > Aquatic > Deep subsurface >... | reverse complement strand
GAAGCCCTCAACACCAATTTATCAGTTTCGTAGCTCAAAGATGCGTTGAACATGTTTTCAGCTGTACCTGGCAATGCTAAATCTTCAGTTTCTCTGTCTTGGATTCCTGTGGTGCTAGACTGTGTAAGGGTATAGTTTAAGTACAAACCTAAACCTTTCCATAACTGTCTTTGGAAAGAAACTTCTAAACCGTAAATCTCGGCCGTACCACCATTTTGGAAGGTAGTGTATTGCAAGTCGTTACCAAACTGAGGGTCATTGAAACCTTCAGTTCTTTGCTGGTATACAAATTTATCCACATCCTTGTAAAAAACGCCACCTGACACGATACCAATGTTTTGGAAGTAATTCTCATACATTAAATCGAAATTGATAGAAGTAGTAGCTTCCAAATTAGGATTACCTCTGGTCAATTCTTCATCATCTGGGCTAAACTCAGCGTAAGGAACCAAATCGAAGTAATTTGGACGGGCAATAGTATTGGTATAGGCGAACCTTAAGATAGAGTAATCAGTGAAATTGTAATTTAAATGCAGGGCCGGCATGAAGTTAGTATAATCTTGAGAAGCCGATTCTTGCGTGAAAGTACCATTGTCGATATCCAATAAGAATCCTGAATAATCAATGCTAGTAGATTCTATTCTTAAGCCAACAATTCCAGAAAGTTTATCTGAAAGTTGAACATCACTCATCACATAACCTGCATAGATGTTTTCAGTCGCATTAAAATTACTTGGTAGGTATTCTTCCAATGCATCTTCCGAATCAAAAAGGCCTGAATTTGTCAGGTTCAAACCACCCAAAAATTCTGGAGTCACAAATCGACCTACTCTGTATTTACTTCCGGCCAAATAATCAGCATCTGAATAATCAGTATTTGGTAAATCGCCAAGCTCTGCACCAAAAGCATCCTCATCTACTGGTTCGTAAAACAAGAATGAGTTGTTTCTATCTTTCGATTTAGTCCTAAGTCTTGCACCAAACTTTACTACTGCCTTAGGCGAAGCTGGCAATTGGAAATCAATTCTGCTGTTAAAATCCTCATCGGTAGTATTTCCGAATTGCTCCGATAACTCATTAAAGCCTATGCCCAAATTATCTGATGGGTTGGCCAATAATGCCAATGGAAACTCAGGGTCTCTCAAGTCAACATTTACACTTTGATTGTTTGACCTGTAGCTGATATAACGCTCGTTAGGTCTTTCTTCAGAAGCCTTGGCATAAGTGGCAGACCATGTCATTTTAAGGGCGCTGAACTGGTGCTCGCCTCTTAAACTAAGATTTCTGTTGCGTTGGTCTTCTAACCTGCGGTTGTCCACTCTGTCGTTACCAATTCCTCCTTTGGTTTGGAATTCTACCCTAGCAGGAAGATTGTACTGGTCAGCACCAAGATTTACCAAGCTATTGCCGTCAAAACCTCTATCGATGCGGCTCACTCGCATTCTGAAACGATTTTCCCAGTCATCTCTCCAATTGTATACACCAGAAAGAAAAATCTTGTTGTTTTTGTTGATTTCGTAATCTAAAGCAAGGTTAAAGCTTCTTCTTGTTCTTTGAACAAGATACTCTCTAATATCGAATTCTTCGATCAAAGCTTCTCCGTTATCGGCTTCGTACCACACCGCCTCTACGTTGTCAGATCCAAATTGATGATCTTGAAATGAAGCTGAAAAAACAGCTCCTAGTTTTCCGTTGGCAAAGCGATCTGCCGCAATAAACGAACCTGTCCAAATAGGTTTTTGAGAAAGGAAGTTATAACCAGAAGCTAAAGTTCCTGATAAACGTGGCCCTGTAGGCTCAGAACGAGTTACCAAATTAACAGAACCGCCAATGGCATCGGCATCCATATCAGGCAACACCGCCTTATTCACTTGGATGGTTTGAATCATATCTGAAGGAATCAAATCCAACTGGATATTTCTGTTATCTCCCTCAGCAGAAGGAATTCTTTCACCGTTCAGGGTTACCGAATTCAATTGAGGGGCAAGACCTCTGATGATGATATTTCTGGCTTCTCCTTGATCGTTTTGAATGGTGATACCCGGAATCCTTTTCAAGGCGTCTCCAATGTTGGCATCAGGAAAACGTCCAATTTGATCTGCCGCCACCACGTTAGTGATATTGGCATTGGTGCGCTGCTGATTGAGGGCTTTGGCTTGACCTTTCAAACGGTCTCCTACCACAATCACCTCGCCTGCCTGAGTAAAGCCAGCTTCCATTGAAAGATTAAAATCTGTAGTTTCGCCAGCCACCACAGTGATGGTTTGCTCGGCTTTTTTATAACCAATGTAAGACACACTGACAAGATGCTCACCTGCTGGAACTTCAACCATTGTAAAGTTTCCGTTCACATCCGTTACGCTTCCTTTGTTGATTTGAACGATATATAACGTGGCGCCCGGTAATCCTAGGCCCAGTTCATCGGTAATACGACCTTTAATGATTCCGTTTTGCGCCTGAGCCGCACCCGAAATAATCAAGGCCAATAATAATGTTTGTAAAAGTTTTCTCATGGATTAGATAGTTTTTGATTCCAGCAAAGGTCAACACAGAACAAAAACTGGCCGTTTCCACAAGATTATTAAAACTAAAACTCCAAGTAAATTATGCATTACAAAAGAAGAGGCTGTGTTAAGATTGAATTAAATATGAGTTATGATTTAAGTCCGAAGACGGAAGACCGAAGACCGAAGCACGAAGTCGGGAGTCGGGAGTCGGGAGTCGGGAGTAACGGTCGGTACCGAAGGTCAGACCGGGAAGTTGGAAGAACGAACAGCAGAGACCGAAGACCGAAGACCGAAGACGGGAGTCGGAAGCACAGAGGCAACTATAACCCCGAAGTTTCGGGGCTTCTTTCCCTGAGGCACGAAGGGTCTAGAGTTGGAAGACCGAAGCCCGAGGTCCGAAGTTGTTTAATCAATTTTTAATATACGCTATTAAATCCAGGTACTACCCTAACCAATGATTAAGCGCTCAATCATCGGTTAATATTTTGTTTCTAGCGGAAAGCGTAATTTCTTTTATTCCTCAACAAGTCACAGCAGCGGTATTTAAATCATAATAATCCTACTATATTGACTCGTAAAACATAAAACGAGTAAACACTATGGCGTTTACTCAATTGTTACCACACATACCCCTAGAGCCGATTGAGAATAAGAGAAACCATATTAGCAGTTTTATTATGTTTGCCAACCTTAACATTTGCGCAAATTGAAAACAGTTGGCAACCTGACAGTGTGTATGCGAACAGAAACGTTAAACGAATATATGTCTATCTAAATTCACCAAGAGATTTATCCGAAATTGTTGATTTTGATAAATCTGGTAAGCGAACTCGCTCGGTAAAGTACAGTGCTTCTTATAACAGAAAAACTAGAAACCATAAGAGCATTGAATCAGTAAAACTTTACAATTATGACTCTTTAAATCGGTTAATCAGCATTGTAGATTCTGTCGGAACAGACTCGATCATTTACCGGTATGGAGCTGACGGAAGACTCGAATCTTCTATAAAAAACGTAGGTAATTTTGTCTATTTCAACCAATACTATTACGATCCTTTCAAAGTGACAACTACACAAATGAAGGATTCAACTGTGGTCTACAAAAAGACTAAGGAATATGATAAAGATTTCTACGTAAAACGGTTTTTTGGATACTATCTTGAACCCAAACTGAAAAGATTTCAATCTACTATCGATGGAGAGACTAAGACCACCGCATATTCAGACTATGAAGACATGGAAAGATTCGAGGACGATAAGTCAATAAAAAACACTTTTGATTCCAGTGGTCCGTTAATTAAGTCAGAAATTCGGTCAGTATTCATGAACGACAGAATTAATGAATACGAACTTTATTACAAATACTATAAGAACGGACTTTTAAAAAGTGTCAGAGGATATGTAGCTAGATATTTTGAATACGAATACTGGAAATAAACGTGTGGTAACAAATGCTATGAATGAATGGGGTTTAATCGGTCAGGGTATTTTCGTGGGTTCCGAAGTTTCGGAAGGAAAGTCCGCCACAAGTTTTAAATTTAAATCAAGGCTTGGCTATGTGCGAGATGATAGCTTAGTGCTTTATTCCCGAATTCTCGGGGCCTATTCATCATCGCTGGCCGTAGTAGGGCATAGCTCAACAGAAATTTTAGGTAAAAAATCGTAAATTTGGTTTGCATTAAAAAAGAAGGACATGGGGACAATTGAGTTGAAATCAGACCTACACAAAATCCTAGACAGGATTGAAAACGAGCAATTGTTGCGGACAATCTATGACTTTCTAAAACAAAGAGAGACCGCAAAAGAAGGAGAGATATGGAAATCGCTGACCGAAGAACAAAAGAAGGAAGTTTATTTATCATACGAAGAGTCTCAAGATGACGAAAACCTGATTGATTGGGAGACTGTTAAGAAAAAGTATTAATGCAAGTTTATATTACCCCGCGAGCCGAACGAAACTTCGACTCAATTGTGGATGACATCAAACAAAAGTGGGGACAAAAGACAGCTAAAGAGTTCATCCAAAAGGTCGATGAAATTTTCAAACTTCTTAAAAACTATCCCTTAATGGGGCAGGTTGAAAATAACGACATTAGAGGATTTCAACTATCTCGCCAAACAAGGATCCTCTATAGGATAAGGGACAACAAGATAATTGTCCTTTCATTCTTTGACGTTAGACAAGACCCAAAGAAAAAATTAGGATAGACCAAGCACAATTGACCATTGACCAAAAACTACCTCCCGAACTTCCCTTTCAAAGCCGCCAACTTATCCGCCATATCACTTGCAGATTCTTTTTTAGGCTCTGCTTTTGGCTTAGGTTTATCGCTTTTCTTGACTTGAGGTTTCGCTTCGCCTTTCATAGACAAAGAAATTCGCTTGCGATTAATATCAACTTCAAGCACCGTTACTTGTACCCGCTGTTGAACGCTTACCACCTCGGCTGGATTGCTCACAAAAGTATCGGACAAATGACTGATATGCACCAATCCGTCCTGATGCACTCCAATATCCACAAATGCACCAAAATTGGTAACGTTGGTCACAATACCCGGTAGTTTCATGCCTGTGCGCAGGTCTTCCATGCTGTTCACCCCTTCCATAAAGCTGAAGGCTTCGAATTGCTCTCTCGGGTCACGGCCGGGTTTGGCCAATTCAGCGAGAATGTCCTTCAGCGTGGGCAAACCGATTTGGTCTGTGATGTACTTTTTAAGGTCGATTTGCTTTCGCAATTCTTCTTTCTGGATTAAATCGGTGACCGAGCATTTTAGGTCTTTCGCCATTTGATTCACAATCGCATAAGACTCTGGGTGTACCGCGCTTTCATCCAAAGGATTGGATGCTCCACGAATACGCAAGAAACCAGCGGCTTGCTCATAGGCTTTATCACCTAATCTGGCTACTTTTTTAATGGCTTCTCTGTTTTTAAAAGGTCCGTTCTGATTTCTGTATTCTACAATATTTTTAGCCAGCTGAGGCCCTAAACCTGCCACATAAGTCAGTAATTGTTCCGAAGCAGTGTTCACCTCCACTCCCACTGCATTCACGCAACTCATTACTACATCGTCCAATGAATGTTTCAAAGCGTTTTGATCGACATCATGCTGATATTGACCTACACCAATTGACTTTGGGTCGATCTTCACCAATTCTGCCAAAGGATCCATCAGTCTGCGACCAATAGAAACTGATCCACGCACCGTAATGTCTTCATTCGGAAATTCGTTTCTAGCGATTTCCGAAGCAGAATAAATAGAAGCCCCGCTTTCATTGACCATCACTACGGTAACGGATTTTGGCAAACCCAAAGCATTCACGAATGTCTCGGTTTCTCTTCCAGCAGTACCATTACCGATAGCAATGGCTTCGATATTAAATTTTTCAACCAAGTGCTTTACCGTTGCCCCCGCTTTGGTGGTTTGTTTCATTGGCTCATTAGGGAAAATGGCTTCGTAATGAAGTAATTTCCCTTGTTTGTCCAAGCAAACCAGTTTACAACCTGTTCTGAAACCTGGGTCAATGGCCATCACATTTTTGCTTCCCAAAGGCGCGGTCATCAATAATTCTTTCAGGTTTTTAGCAAACACATCAATCGCCTCTTCATCGGCCTTCTTTTTAGAAACCATACGCAATTCCGTTTCCATACTCGGCTGAAGTAGGCGTTTATAGCCATCGCGGATCGCCAATTTCACTTGTTCCGAAGATGCTGATCGGCCAGTAATAATTTTTCTATCCAAAAGTTCGATGGCTTCTTCTTCCGAAGGAACAGTATCCAACATCAAAAACATTTCGCTTTCGCCTCTGCGCATGGCCAACACTCGGTGCGATGGTGCTTTAGCCACTGGCTCTTCCCATTCAAAATAATCTCTGTATTTCTGGGCTTCTTCTTCCTTTCCAGGATACACACGGGCTTTGAAAACGGCCTTCTCTTGAAAAAATCTTCGCATTCTAGCACGCACTTCTTGATCTTCATTGATCCACTCTGCCATAATATCGCGAGCACCTTGTAAAGCCTGTTCTATGTCTTCTACCTGCTTTTCAGCATCAACAAAGTCGGCAGCTTTCGCATAGGGATCAAGATTTGTTTGTTCGTAAATAAGCTTCGCCAAAGGCTCTAAACCCTTTTCGCGAGCGATGGTCGCCTTAGTTCTTCTCTTGGGTTTATAGGGAAGGTAGATATCTTCGAGCCTGGCCATGGTTTCGGCTTCGTTGACTTGCTTTTCAAGCTCATCCGTCAGTTTATCTTGCTCTTTCAGCGACTTTAAAATAGCTTCCTTTCGCTTATCTAAGTCACGTAATTGTAGAATTCGGTCACGAATTGCAGCGATTTGAACTTCATCTAAACTCCCTGTCATCTCTTTTCTGTATCGAGAAATAAAAGGCACCGTTCCGCCCTGATCAAGCAGATCGACAGTGGTGGCTACTTGGGTGGTAGCAATTGAAAGTTCGCTGGCTATTCGCTTAAAATGTACTTGCATTGAATCCTTTAATTATGAAGGCTGCAAAACTAAACAAAGATGTGGAAGAATGAAGTATGAAGACGGAAGATCGAAGTCAGAAGTCGTAAGATGTCCATCCCTAAATAGCATTGACCGTTTTGGTTTACTATTGTTTTAAATGTCCATCGGGCAAATATGAGCCTTTGGATCTGTTCTTGGTAAATACTCATAGAGGCTCGATGCCTCTGTGAGTTTTGGTTTACCTTCGGTGTAAATAATCACCTTCGGCCTGTCTTGGTCTTGCAAAGCTAGACAACTTTGTTCAAACTCTTGTGGTGTATACTTCATCCCTAGGCTTCTGTGTTTTCGTTTGGTGTTGTAATGGTTGACCGCTTTTTTGGTTTTTGCCCTTAGGTCTTGTTCATCTTTTATCTTCCACTTTCTTAAATATTCATTTTTGATTATCCCGTTTATACGCTCGGCATAGGCATTGTCAGTTGCCTTCAGGCCCATACTTATGTGTATGCCTTTGCTGCTAAGTTTGCTTCTGTACAGATCGCTACCGTACTGGCTTCCCCTGTCTGAGTGGTGGATCAAGCTCCATGGTTCAATGTCCATCTTTTTTAATGCCTTTTCCAGTGCTTTTAGGTTGGCTTCCGCCCTCATATGATCGCTTACCTCATGCCCTAGCACCAACTTCGTATAAACGTCTATGATGAACACTATGTAGTAAAACTTGCCATTGAGTTCAAAGTAGGTAATGTCGCTCTGAACCACTTGGTTCGGCCTGTTTACACAAAGCCCTTCAATCAGGTTCGGATAGTTAATATGGCCTGCGATGGTCGTTCTACGGTAGTTCTTTATCCGTTTCACCCCATAGCCAAGCGACAGAAAAACCTCGCAGAACTTATCCCTGCCCATTGTTTTGGGCTGTAGGGTATAATACATCTTTTCCACCCCACATCCCGGATGTTCCTTTTTTAGCGTATACGCTGCCAACACAAGCTGCTCCAGTTCTTCATCGAAGATGGCCTGGCGCTGCCTGCTCTGGTGAACCGATTGCTTGCTCGACCCATTGGCGCTATAAAAAGAATTCAGGCTATAGTTCATCCCTTTTCGGTTGGATTGGAACCACCAGAAGGTGGGGTGCCGAAGTTTTTTTTGATGTCGATCTCATAGTGCTCCTTCGCCAAGTCTATCATCTTCTCCAAATAATCGATGTTCATCTGTTTGCGGCCAACAGCTTGTTCCAGCTCTTTTACTTTCCGCTCCAGCTCCTTGATCTTGCTTTGTTGACTGTCTTTCATCTCTACCACTTGGATTGATTTCTTGTTGTAGTTCGAATACTTGTAAATCCATCGATAAATTACTGCACCCGATAACCCATATCCCTTTTCCAGCTCTGATACACTGCCTTGGCCGCTTTCATAAAGCTCTACTATTCGCAATTTAAAGTCTTCTGAAAAACTTCGCCTTCGATTGATGCGTTTTCCCGTTTTTATCATCCATTTTTAGGTCTGTAAACGGTCAACCTAGTTCAGAGAAGGACAATAAGAGTTAAGAGTGCAGGAGGAAATAGAGGAAGTTGAGCCGCCTATTATGCCGTTATTCCAAGAAATGAAACATGTATTAATAAGGTTTCATGACGTAGCAATCTGTCCGTTCATTAATACAGCTGTGAAGAACAGAAAGATTGCTTCGTCACAAACTCCCGCTATCTCGAAGTTTGCTTCTCGCAACGCTTGCGCAGAAGCTACATCGAAGGGGCAATGACGAAATGGATTGAAATTCAAGCAGTTGTTTAACCCCTGTCATTTCAATATATTGATAAGCCTTTTAAAGGGCCCACCAAATTCAACCAATGACCAAAACCACCCGAACCTGGGCAATCTGCATTGTCCTTTGCCTGCTTAGCTTTTCCAAGCTTATTGCCCAAGGAGAAATCAAATACAAAACCTTTTCCTACTCCCAACTATTTCAAATGATCGCAGAAGAAGAGGATACTGTCTTTGAACTATCTAATGCACTTATCCGCATTAACCTACAAACAGACTCGCTATTCATGCTCGATAATGACAAACCACTCCGGCAAACGCCATTGGTCATAAACAAAGAAATACGATTGGATGGTGTGCATTTTGAAAACCCAATATTCAGGTCACTTAAAGACAATTTAAGCATTGGGTATCTCGCAAATATTCATTTCAAAAAGGCTGTTACTATTAGAAATACGGCTGCAATTCATATAACAGACTGTGAATTTGATGATTATATGAGCATAGGTGGCTCAGGCTTTATGTGTGCCGAAGTAAATGTTGTCGAAGAAAAATATGGGCTTAAGGATATGATTGAAATTGAAAACTCAAAATTCAAAAATGGTTTCAAATTCTTTTACAACTGTAATTTTCAAGATGACATACTAAAGACCACTGTTTCCATTTCGGGCAATGAAATTTGGTTAAATAAAGACACCAATTCCACCGAAAATGAATCGCAAATTACTGGCCATCAATTCGGTTCAATCAACCTAATGAATAATAAGATCTCTGGAGTTGGTTGGTTTGGAATAAATCACTCTGGCAATACATTTTATTTGGTAAACAATGAATTCACAGACTTGGCCTTGACCCTGTCATTTTACAATTTTCAACCTGATTATAATCTAGGTGTCTTTTCAAATAGATTCACTAATATTCCATTATTGAGTTTTCCTCTATTGAAATGGTCAGACAATATTGAACTCAAGCAATTTGACCAAGGTTTTGAATTCGAATCCGCCTTCGAATTTCTAGATGAAATGAAAGAAACCAGGTGGTCGATTGGAGGCCATGCCAGAGACTCACTTATCCAGATATTTCAGGAGACCGCACTCATAGAAAAAGAAGAGTCCTATAGTTCCAAAATCACGGAATTTGGCAATCTATATGATTACTTTAAACAACAACACGACAATAAATCTGCTAATCAGATCTATCGCCAAATGAAGGATTTAGAGACCAGCAGATTAGCTTATGAGTTTAGTGAGCAACCTAACTTCGACACTTTCTTCACTTGGAAAATCAATCAATTCTTAAAGGTTTTCTCGGCCTACGGAACAAGGCCCTCCAAAGCCATAATATTTTCATTATATGTCATCATAGCCTTTGCCTTAGTCTACCTCTTCTTCCCCAACCATTGGGACAGCCATGGCAAAAATCGAATCATGGACAGGTATCGCTTTTTCCTCAAATACGTGAACAGAGATTCAGGTATACACGAGGTCTATTTGGAAGAACAGAAGCAAGATTTACTCAATGCCGAAGACTTTAAAACTTACTTACTAGAACAAGGAAAAACAGCACCTAAATTCTTTATGGCTACTGCCATTCCGCTTTACAAATGGTCGGTGGCTGGCACGAACACCTTCTCATGGTTTTTGGAGAAAATCGATTTCCTCAAAGGCAAATGGAGCGAGACAGAACCCAGCAAACAAAGTGGCAAGTCTGTGTTGCTGATCACTGCTTTTCTGATTGCTTTGACTTACGACATCATCATCAAAATGCTAAATGCACTAATGCTGAGCATTAACACCTTTACCACGCTAGGTTTTGGAGAAATCCCTATCAAAGGGCTTCCGCGTTACTTAGCGATTATTCAAGGCTTTATCGGCTGGTTTATGCTGACGATATTCTCGGTTTCTCTTATTTCTCAATTGTTGAACTGATATGAAAAAGCTGCTCATCCTGCTATTCTTCCTCTGTATTTCAGCAGTTTGTTTTTCACAGGAAACAACGCTTAAAGAGTACTCCTATACCCAGTTTTTCAAAATGGTGGAGGCAGAAAAGGATAGTATTTTTAAACTGGAAAATGCCATTATTCAATTTGACGCCACAACAGATTCCCTGTTTCGAATTACTGAAGTTCGGGACTCTTTGGGTTATATTGAACTTCATCCTGTAAGGAAAGACAGCATCCATATTACAAAGGCATTGAACCTTAATAATGTACATTTTTTACCACGCTCAAATAAAAATCTCGTTGGTCTACCTTTAATGGTCTTTCATAAAGAGGTTAGGCTAAACAATCCCTACATAATTACCATTGCCAATTCTATTTTTAAGGAGAGATTTATTTATAGGGTTGATAAGGATCTTATAGATTTGAATTCCACAGACTATCTGGAAACCGATTATGACCAGACAACTTTTCAAAACTGTACCTTTTTAAAGGGTGTGGATGCCAGAAGAGTTTCTGAGTTGGAGGATAATCAACTTTTACCGATTCAAGTAGCCTTTTTAAAATGTTTATTCTTCCCCTTAGAAAATCAATACGCCCTTCATAGTAGTTTTAATTTCCCCTCAATAATTACGGTCGTCATAGCAAAATGTGAATTTAAAGGAAAAGGAAGGGTATCTATTACTTATGGCGGGAAAACCAAGATTATGTATATAGGAGAAAACTCATTTATTGAGCCTGTGGTTGAACTTACAGAAAGTGAATCCTTGAGTGATGTTGACTATTATGAAATAATCGAAAACACTTTTGTAAATCCACTTTTGGTTGATTTCCAATCTTCAGGCAAGCTTACTTTTGAATGGAGTCAATTAAAAAACGGAGTCTTTTCCGCCAGTAGTTATCAAATATTCGTTAGTGAATCTTCTTTTTCTGAAGGCTTTGAAAATTATTTTAGTTCTTTTATTGATCCTGCTATTGTTACAAAATATAGAGACGAATTCCGAATTGAAAACACAAAAGCTTACAGGGAGGAATCCAAACTCTATGGACAGTTTTATAAAAAATATAAAGAAGAGCAGGATATTGAGAGTGCAAACAAAGTTTATATTGATTTAAAGGATCTTCAAACTGCTCGTTTCAAATACCAATACCAAGAAAGCCCTAGTTTTAAAACCTTTTTTACCTGGAAGATCAATCAGTTTTTAAAAGTCTTTTCTGCCTATGGTACCGAGCCTGCACGGGCCATTATCTTTTCAATGTATGTAATTATCGCTTTTGCCTTAGTATACCTCTTCTTCCCTAACCATTGGGACAGCCATGGCAAAAATCGAATCATGGACAGGTATCGATTCTTTCTGAAATATGTAAACCGAGATTCGGGTATTCACGAAGTCTATTTGGAAGAACAGAAGCAAGATTTACTCAATGCAGAAGACTTTAAAGCTTACTTACTTGAACAAGGAAAAACAGCACCTAAATTCTTTATGGCTACAGCCATGCCGCTTTACAAATGGTCGGTGGCTGGCACGAACACCTTCTCTTGGTTTCTAGAGAAAATCGACTTCCTCAAAGGAAAATGGTCTGATACCGAACCGAGCAAGCAAAGTGGCAAGTCTGTGTTGTTGATCACTGCATTTCTGATTGCCTTATGCTACGACATCCTCATCAAAATGCTGAATGCCTTAATGCTCTCAATCAACACTTTCACCACCCTTGGCTTTGGCGAAATACCCATCAAAGGCCTGCCGCGTTACTTGGCCATTATTCAAGGCTTTATCGGCTGGTTTATGTTGACTATTTTCTCAGTTTCTCTTATTTCTCAACTATTGAATTGATATGAAAAAGCTACTATTCCTTTTTTTTCTTTTGCCCCTTACTCTGCAAGCTCAGGAAGATAAGCCTAAAAGGATTATCCCATCACTAACTGATTGGATCGAAGAGATCAATAATTGGCCAGATTCTATTTATGAAGTGAAAAACATTAAAGTTTTACTGGATGTAAAAAAAGATTCTCGGCTGATCGAGTCTTTTAGCCCTTCAAGGGATACTGTTAGAGAAAACATCGCGGCAATCGCAAATAAAAGTGTAACCGTAGAGGGACTTGAATTTGATAATTCTTTCGGAGTTGCTGAGGTAAAAGCCATTAAAAACATTCATTTTAAAGGTTGGCTACGCATAAGTGATTATACTTCAAGTCCTGTTCCTGGCTTTAGTTTTATAAACATGATTTTTGATGACCGCTTTACTATAAAGGGCTCGGATCGTTTTACTTATTTCAATTTTAGCAATTGTGAATTTAATACTTCAGTAGGCTTTTTTGATTTTACTGTCGATGCAAATATTGTAATAGCTCGTTCTGAAATAAACGGTTATTTACAAGCTACTCGAACTGCTGGAAAACCCTATTTGGATATAAGTAATAGCAAAATTGAAAGACTTGGCCTTCAATCGAGCCAACTTGGTGAGCTTACAATTCGCAATTCAGTCATTGGAGATCTATCTATTCAAAATGCTACTATTGAAACTACGGCACATTTAATTGATAACGACATCAAACAAATAGAAATAGCGGGTGCTCAACTGCCAGATAAGAATACCTATATCTCATTTGATCAGATAAGCGGAAAGCTCTATGTTGACCCTGTCAATCTAAATAATCCAATAGGCAATAAATATTACGTCAAAGACACTTTGGATTTCGAGCTTCGAGAAGAATATGACCTACTAATTTCGTCCTACAAACTCTTATTGGATGGTTATCAGAAGCGCGGAGATCAAGACAGTTATAATAACTGCTATGTGGAGCTGAAGGACATTGAAACAAGGCGATTGGCTTTTTTGTATGGAGAGAGGCCCACTTTTAAGAGCTATTTTACATGGAAGATCAATCAATTCTTGAAAGTCTTTTCAGCTTATGGAACAGAACCCGCAAGAGCTGTGATTTTCTCGCTTTATGTAATCCTTATTTTTGCCTTAGTATACCTCTTTTTCCCCAACCATTGGGACAGCCATGGGAAGAACCGGATTATGGATCGATATAGGTTCTTCCTCAAATATGTGAACCGAGATTCAGGTATACACGAGGTCTACTTGGAAGAGCAGAAGCAAGATTTACTCAATGCCGAAGACTTTAAAACTTACTTACTGGAACAAGGAAAAACAGCGCCTAAATTCTTTCTGGCTACTGCTATGCCGCTCTATAAATGGTCCGTGGCCGGCACAAGAACCTTCTCCTGGTTTTTGGAGAAAATAGATTTCCTCAAAGGCAAATGGAGCGAGACAGAACCCAGCAAACAAAGTGGTAAGTCTGCTTTACTGATCACTGCTTTCCTGATTGCCTTGTTCTACGACATCCTCATCAAAATGCTGAATGCCTTAATGCTCTCAATCAACACTTTCACCACCCTTGGTTTTGGAGAAATCCCCATCAAAGGACTCCCTCGTTATTTGGCGATTATTCAAGGTTTTATCGGTTGGTTTATGTTGACGATTTTCTCCGTTTCTCTTATTTCTCAACTATTGAATTAAAGTGAAAAACCCACCCCTAACCCCTCCAAGGAGGGGAATACCCAAAGATGACGATACAAAGAGCAAAATATAAAATAACCGTCATTGCTCCTTCGCTGTGTTCTTCGCTAGAGGCTACTGACACCGTTGAAAGTTACAACGCCAGAGAATTGAGGGGAATAGATTGGCAGTAAATAGATCCAAGTCGATAAAAAGTTAAGCGTAAAAGAGAAGGTCAAATTTAAACCGACAATGCAGTCCCTCCTTGAGGAGGGTAGTGAGGTGATTGAATAAGTTGCATTAAACTACTTCAGGATGAGAAATTCAACATCCTCGATTGTATCAAGGGTGGATGATACTCGGTTTTTAACTGACAATACACCTTTGCTTATTGGCAGTAAAAATGTCAATTGCAGTAAGCCTTTCTTATACTTCTGAAAAAGACCTCTGTGAGGTGACTTAAATAATGAGTTGGACGTTCTTAAGGCCCTTTGCGGTACTCCGCGTGCTTTGCGGTAAGATTAATCGCGAAAGTATTGAGGTTACTTTGAGTAACCTCAATACTCCTCTCTAAAACAGCATTCTATTTTTTATTCTTTGATCACTTATAATACAGCACCACTTTGGTTTCCTGAGGCAAAGCCCTATAAATGGAGGTGAGTTCTATCTTTGCGACTTTCACCACAAGGCTAGGCTGATAATCATAAGCACTCATTCCAATCAACGAGTTGATGAGCTCCCTTCGCCTTTTAGATTTATGAATTGATCTGAAAGCCTTTCCTACCCTTCTCTCCTCGCGAATGCTATCTTCGGTTTGCTCCAGAAATAAGTTAATTCCATTTTCTGCCGCTAGTTTCACATAGGCCGGTAAATAGACCAAACTGTCAGGCGTTGTCAATGAGGTGATCAGTTCATCAGGCGTTTTAGGCGCTTCCTTCTCAATAATCGGTTCTTTTACAATCGTTGCGCTGGACGAAGCAATAGTAATAGGTTTAGAAAATTGATTAAGATAAAGGCCAAGAGGTAAATCCTTTAGAAAGCGGTCAATTTCATATTCATCGATTCTCACATTATGAATAAAAACGCCATTCAAGAATAAATTCAAACTGCTATCGGGCAAGTTAACTACCAAAACCATTGAATCCTTTTTCGTTAGCGATAACAAAGCCTTTCGCAGGGCAATTTGTCTTTGAATCGAGTCATACCGAGGATTATTGATGATTTCTATTTGAGTGTCGGCATTGGTGTTTTCGGCAGATAATTGTGCTTCCCATGCCCTAATTTGAGCAATTGGGGCAAGCGTCAGCTTAAACAAAATGAGTATAAAAAGCAGCACCAGGATCCCAGCAGTGCCATAAAGGGCTAGCCTTATTTTCGACAATGAGGGTTTGGCAAAATCGTTCATGATTAAAAAATATACACTTTAGAACCAATCGGCAAAGACTTGTATATCAATTCCAAGTTCTCATCATTCAATCTTACACAACCGTGAGTCACGGGCAAACCCAAAAAGCGCTGGTAAAGCGTTCCGTGCAATAAATAACCATCGCCAATGCTTAAAGAATAGTCGCCTAAAACACCATATTCAAATCTTGATGGATGATTTGGTGAAGGTACTTTTAAGCCTTCTTCCACAAAGGCCCAATCAGGTTTTTTCCAAACAGGATTGACGGTTTTATTCAATATTTTAAACTCTCCCTTTGGGGTTTTAAAGATCCATTTCTTGTTTTCGCCTTGCTTCAATTTAATGTAACTGCCTGTAGAACAAATGTCCTTTTTAATTAGACGAGCCCCTTTGTAGAGGTAAAACTCGTTGGCAGTACTATTGATGACGATGTAATTCTTTTGAGGAGTATTCGCAGCAATTTTCTTTTCAAGAACGGCTAATTCCTTCTCGACCATGGCCATTACTTCATTTTGTTCCTCAACGCTCAATTTGGCGGTTGACTCATTCATAGCAATCGCGATGACCAATGGCTGAATATTGATCAACACAAGCACCAAAGCTAAGCTTGAAAGCGAAATCAGTATTGTTTTATAATATTTATACTTCTTCATTTTTTAACCGGGGCTAATTTCAAAGCCCCAACTATAATTACTGGTGTATTTTCCGCAGTCATTTCAAAAATCTTATCCATATCGCTATTCTCTAGCGCCACACAACCATCGGTCCAATCAATTCCTTTGCCCCCATCACCATGGATTTCGATCAGGTTGCCAATCGTGGCATTTTTAGGAATCAGTCCTTTTTCTTTATTCGTTTTAAACCTCTTTTTATCCTCATCATTCGGATAATTCAGCAGTAAAGCCTTGTAGTATTTGGTTTGCCCTTGGCCCTTTCTCTTCACCACTTTATAAATTCCTTCGGGCGTGGTTTTATCCCCAGAGCGCTGCTTATCTCCCATCCAATTAGCACCTAATTCCATGTCGAATGAATTGATCAATTTACCTCTGGAATAGACCAAGCACTTTCGTTCTAACTTATCAATGATGATTGCATTATTACCATTGCGTTTAGAGTCGTCAATGGCCCTTTCTACCCATTTTTTCCAAAGCGGATAGTCCACAAAAAACGCCTTAAGTGAATTCTCTGCAAAAGTGGTCAAGGTTTTGACATCCTTTTCCAAAATCCTAAGGTTGTCAACCATCATTGCTCCGTTGTTGTTGGATAAAGCATTTTTGGTTGCTTGATGAAGAATTCTGGTTTCAGCCAGTAATTTGGTCATGCTTTTGGTAAGCGGTAGATTTTTAAAAGTATGATCAAATAAGTTGAGCTGAACTTCTAGCTGATTCATTCTTGAAGTATAATTTGCCCAAGCCGTTTTATATGCTCTCTTCGCAGACTTTTCTGCCAATCTCGATAAATCAGCAGATTCAGCAGCAAATTGTTTGGTTTTGGTGTAGTCTTTGGCGAAAAACAGTTTCTTGTTTTCATGCCGCCAGTTGATCATCGCAGAATCATACAAAGCATTGGCTTTCTGATAGGTTTTTCCTGAATAAATCGATGCCTGACTTTTTTCCGCCAGCGATAAAAGCTCTCTAGCCTCTGTAAGCTCCTTTAAAGGGGGCTGCGGCATAATGTAACTTGGAAATAAAACGACAATCAGTAACAAAACAGCAATCAGCCCAGCAATTAACCACTTCACCTTCATATGATAACTCTAAAACAAAATCCCCTTCTGGTACATATATACCTTCAGGGGACTTGACTTTTTATAAACTATACAATCTTATTTTCTTCTTGGAGCAGCTTTGTATTTGCTGATCACATCAGTCAATTCAGTATTGATAGTCGATGCTTTAGATTTAGCAGCTGTTAATTTTTCTAAAGCAGTTTTTAAGTTACCACCTTGAACCAGAGTTTCTGAGTCAGCAATAGTAGCTTCTACCACATCTAATTCAGTTTTGATCGCTTCTAAAGCTGACTTACCTTCTTTACCAGTAGGCGCTTGCGTCATCAACTGTCTACCTTCTGCTACTAAAGTTTGAATTTCAGTAGTTGATGTAGCGATTTCTGATTTAATAGCTTCGATAGTGCTTGCAGTATTTGCTTCAACTTCAGTTGCAAATGCCACTACGCCATTGAATTTTTCGATGGTGCTGGTGTATTTTTTGAAAAACTTAGATTTCTGAGTTTCTAAGTCAGCCATAGCCACAGCCATAGAGTCATTCAATGCATTGAATTGCTCTGCTACATAAATATCAGCACCAGCAGTTTTTGCACCAGCTACTGCTGCTGTTGCAGCATCCATTTCAGCTTGTGGTAAATCTGCACATGAGGTAACTGCGAACATAGCCAAGATTAATGTTCCGATAAACGTGTTCTTAATTTTCATAATTCGTATTCTGTCTTAATTGTTTTAGCGCGATACAGCGCGTGGTTGTTATTTTCGATCATTAAGACGCAGGCTTTTTTAAAGGTCACTTAAGAAGTGAAAAAATATTTTTTTGTGACGTCCGCTCGCGCACACTAATGTTCTTGACAGCACAGTTTTGCGGCATGAAAATTCAAGAAATAGACCTCTAGAGCTAAAAAACGAACAATAAGGCTTTGGCACTCTCATTGTAAACGGGAAGGAAAATTCTATAAATTGAGTGCGATGCTAAAGAATATGTTTAAAACGGCTTGGAGAACGTCTATCAGACACAAGCAATTTACCTTGTTGAATATCTTAGGCCTTTCCATTGGCATCACCACTTGCCTCATTATTGGTCTTTATGTGCAAGATGAACTCTCTTATGATAGCTTTCATAAGAACAGCGATCGGATTTATAGAGTCAACCAATCCTTCATTTGGGGAGATTGGGACGAGCAAATGGCTAACACAGGCCCCAATTTAGGCATTGCCTTGCGTACTGACATCCCAGAATTCGAGCAGGTAACAAGAGTTTTACCCACCGAACCCTTTGCGGTGGCTTATAGAAATGGTTCAAATAACATCAACTCATTTCTGCAAGAAAACCTTTTAGCGGTAGAAGAAAATTTCTTCGATGTCTTCTCTTTCGAAATTATTCAAGGAGACGAATCAACTGCCTTATCACAGCCCTTTAAAGTAGTCATCACCAAAGAAATGGCAATTAAGTACTTCGGAGATGAGAATGCCTTAGGGAAAACACTCCATATGAAAGGCACTATTCTGGAGGGCACAAATGCCAAACCTGAGCAATGGCAACCCTTCGAGGTTTCGGCTGTAATCAAAAAACTACCAGCCAATTCACATATTAAATTTGATATGCTTACCACAATGAGCAGCTATCCTGAAATTCAATCCAATGCATCCACTTGGGTATGGACGGCTTTTACCAACTATGCCTTGGTGAAAGAAGAAGTGAATTTGAAAGAGCTGGAAACCAAACTCCAAAGCATACCACCAAAATGGGCAGCGAATACTTTAGAACGCGTTTTTGGGCAAACTTTCAATGAATTGGAAGGAGAAGGGAAATCATGGAACCTTTACTTACAACCGCTATCAAAAATCTATCTCGATGCTAAAATCGGAAATCCATTAGGCCCGACAGGTAGTTTTCAATACATCTCGATTTTTTCTGCCGTTGGCTTGATCATTTTGCTTTTGTCAAGCATCAACTTCATGAACCTATCGACTGCGCAGTCATCTGGAAGAGCCAAAGAAGTTGGAATACGCAAAGTGCTTGGCGCTGAAAGAAAATCGCTCATCAGACAATTCATTTTTGAGTCATTTCTTTTTGTGGCCATCAGCACGATTATCGCCATTGTTACCACCGAACTATTTCTGACCACATTTAACAATATCGCGCAAAAAGAACTTAGTCTTTATGCTTATTTAATCAATTCTACATTTTTAGCCGTTGTTATTGGCTTTGTATTCATCTTAGCGCTTTTGGCTGGCACCTACCCTTCTTTGTACCTCTCGTCCTTCAGACCGATAGCCGTATTAAAAGGACAGTTAAGTTCAGGTGTAAAAGGGAAAGGCATAAGAAATATGCTTGTGATTTTTCAGTTCACAGCTTCAATAGCATTGATTGTGAGTACTTTTTTCGTTCACAAGCAATTGAATTTCAGCACAAATTTCGACTTAGGTTATAATAAAGAGCATGTATTGCAACTGCATAATATTGAGCGTTTAGGATTGCAGGTTGACGCTATTAAAAACTCATTGGCCAATAATCCTTCCATCCAAAGTATTGGGCAATCGCACGAAGTTCCACCAAATATCCATCGAGGCGATATTATTCAAGCCGAAGGCAGCAACGAGAGTCTCGAAGTGCAGCGTATGAAAGTTGATGAGCAATACATGGAATTACTGAAGCCCAATTGGCTGGCCGGAAGGAATTTCGATAAGAAGATCACTACAGATGTGTATTCATCCATAATAGTCAATGCCGCAGCCGTAAAAGCACTTGGCTATGGTAATCCAGAAAATTACGAGAATGATTCACCCATAGGTAAGTTTGTAGTGAGCGGAACTAGAAAACTTGAGATCATCGGTGTGGTCGAAGATTTTCATTACAACAGCATTAAGCAAATGGTTTTGCCGCTGGTGATCTATCACATCGACAATCCCTTTTTACCTGATAGCGGTACGAGTCCGTCATTCCTATCCTTACGACTTAATCAACAAGCGGGTGCTGGAGCTAGTCTTCAAAGTTTGATCAAAGAGATTCAAACGGAATTAACGCAGCTAGATAGCTCCTTCCCTTTTGAATATAGTTTTATGGATCAGGGCTTTGAAAACAGTTTTAGAAATGAGGAAAGAATGGGTCAAATTCTAAATATTTTTACCGTAATGGCCATAATTATAGCCTGTTTGGGATTGTTTGGGTTAGCCGCATTTTCGGCAGAACAGCGCACCAAAGAGTTGGGCATTAGAAAAGTACTGGGTGCAAAGGCCTTGCATTTGGTCGTCCTTTTCTCTTCAGAATTCACAAAACTGGTGATTATTGCTTTGCTAATTGCAACGCCTATCTCTTATTACTTTGTTGACACATGGCTAGAAAATTTTGCCTACAAAACGCCAATAAGTGCTTGGGCATTCTTGCTTGCAGGGATTTCGGCCTTACTTATTTCATGGAGTACTATTGGCTATCAATCTTTAAAAACGGCTCGCTTAAATCCCGTTGATTCACTGAAAGACGAGTAAAAAAGTCTGATCGAGGTATTTCTGAGATTAGGTGTTAGATGTGAGAAGTTTATCGAAGCAAGCTTGATTCAACTCCAAATCAACATATTTCTATTGTAAATTTCAGCAGTACAATAATTCTAGTATCTTGTTAATCAAACGATTAGGTTTTATTAACAATCAAAATTAACAAGATGAAAGCCACATTTTTTTTCACAACCCTGTGTGTCGCTTGCCTAGTAAGCGCTTGCTCCTCTGTTGACGATGGAAAGAAAAAATCCGATAATGTCAAAGAGACATTCTCTATTGAGAATTTAGTTGCAGAAGTAAAGTCAGTCCCTGACTCCATTATGGACTATCTGCATGCCCAACATCATAACCATAAAGTATTGGAGAGAAGAACAGTACCTGCCGGTTATGAGACCAAGAACCTCAAAAACTGGACTGACTATGCTGCCAAGGTAGAGGATCTTCCTGCGATCAACCCTGGCCCCGGTGAGTATGTGCATGTCATGGAAGGCTATAAACATGGTTATCAAAACCTGGTGATAGGAATCACAGAAACCTTCCCTGGTGGCGCACCACCCGTGCATACCCATAAAGGTGAGGAGTCGCATGTTTTGTTGGAAGGTGAAATCCTTTACGCCCTAGGAGACACTCTTTTCACTATTACAGCACCTTATATTGTCAATATTCCTCCGATGGTTCCACATGCTTTTAAGAACATTGGAGAAAAAACCGCCAATTTAGTGGTCATATTTCCAACTAATGTTTGGGAATATGACGTGCTCGACTATTTCCCTTTTGATAAAAAAGAAGGCGAAGCAAGTAGGTTCAAAAAGTTCAAAGAAAACCTTGCTCAGAAATAACATTGTCTACTCACAGGTTCTCAGATTTAATACATTTGAGAACCTGCTCCTTAAGATGCCTTATATGTTGCCCGCGCTGGTGTTTTTCAACAGCTCGCACAAAAGACGAAGAACCACAATATAGGCGGTGTTGACAAAAAAAAACCGCTTCAGAATTGTCTAAAGCGGTCTTTTAGTAATTACTTAATCCCTTATCTTTTGATATCTAGTGCCATTCCATTATTCATTACTAAATGCTGAATAAAGAACTCCATCATGCGTTCAGTGCTTACTGCCGTATGACCTCTGTCTGGGCCCACTTGCACTTCGAAGCTCTTACCTGCATCCTGCAATGCCTTAATCAATTGAAGCGAATTAGAAGGATGTACATTGTTATCTGCAGTACCATAATAAATCATCAACTCCCCTTTAAGGTTCTCGGCATATTTAGCCAACCTAAAATCGTCATACCCTTTCTTATTGTCAGACAATAAGTTCATGTAGCGCTCAGTATAAATGTTATCGTAGAAAACCCAGTCCGCTACAGCCGAATTGGCCACTGCCACATGGTACACGTCCGGAAATCTCAAAAGACTCATCGCGGCAGTAGTTCCACCATAAGATGTCCCATACACTCCTACTCTATCTTTATCAAAATAAGGACGATTGTAAAGCGACTTAATACCTTCTGCAAAATCATCTTGCTCCACGATCCCTAAATGGCCGTACAACTGATCTAGCAATTTTTTACCTCTACCGCGCACGTTTCTTCCGTCAATGTCAGCTACTAAAAAGCCGTATTCGGTCAATGGATTTGGTAAGGTAAAGTTCTCTGTAAACTCATTGGTGGCTGGACCGCCATAATTCGCCAGAATCAAAGGGTACTTTTTAGAAGGATCAAAGTTGGAAGGGAAATGTAATAAACCATGTAATTCGGTCACCCCATCTGCTGAAGTAAATGTAAATGCCTCAACTTTTTTCAATCCAAGCTGATCGAATTTAGTCATATCGCTTTTCGCCAATTCAGCAACAAGCTTTCCTTTTGAATCTAATAAATTGGTGACTGGAGGCGTATTGTGCGTTTGAGCGATATCAATGAAATGCTTTCCGCCTGGTGCTAAACTCACTGAATGATGGAATTTAGGGTCCGTCATTCGAGTATCCTTTGTGCCATCCAATTTCACTCGGTGCAATTGCATTTTCATGTGGTTTTCGCCACTGCGCGCCATGTAATACATTTCGCCCGCTTTCTCATCAATGCGCACCACATTCGATACTTCAAACTGATGTTGGGTGATAGGATTGATAAGGCCTGATTTTAAATCATACAGATAGTAATTGTTAAACCCGTTACGTTCCGAAGCCCAAACAAACCGCTTTCCGTCTTCTAGCCAAACTATTTCAGGGGTATTCTTAGTGAAACTTGGCAGCCATTCTTCGCGAACCACTACTCTGCACTTTCCAGAAACTGGATCAGCAGCCCTGAGCTCCATAATGTCTTGCTTGCGGTTGGTGCTATGGAAAAGCAATTCTTTGCCATCAGGCGTCCAGCTAACGCCATAGAGATATGTGCCTAGTTCGCCATCATTAAACTCCCTTCCATCGCGAGTGTACATCTTGGTCATTTGCTTCGTTTCCAAATCGTACATCATCAAATCCACAGGCAGATTGTCTGCACCTACTTTTGGATAAGACATGATTTCTAATGAATCGTAAAGTTCTAATTGATTTAAAAGCACATAATACTTTTGAGCGCCTTTTTCTTCGAAACGGTAAAAGGCAATCTTCTTGCTGTCTGGCGACCACCACATGGCTGTATTTTGGCCTAATTCTTCGCCATACACCCAAGTAGCAATGCCATATTTTACTTCGTTTTCTAAGTTCCCATCAGTAGTGATGGCAACCACCCCGCTTCCATCTGGATTGCTGAGGTACATATTCCTGTCCTTAGTAAATGCCTTCAATTTACCATCAGGTGAATCAGCTGAAGCATATTGTCTACCTCTTGCTGGTCTATTACCAAAGCCCCTACCTCTTGTTTGCTCGGGCATTGCAATTTCTGTGGCAGCCTTCTTTTTAACATTGTAGCTGTAGCGTTTCCCATCTTTGGTATAGTCGAAAGATGAACCGTCTTCTGCCCACTGTACCGACAAAGCGCCTGGCACGACAGAGCCTCTAATCTGAGGAGCCACTTTTGTATACTGTGTATACCCTGGCATATTTTTCAGCTTGTCTTGCGCGATGAGCACTGCTGAGGCACAAAAAAACATTGCAAAGGCAATGGAGACAATGGTCTGTCTAGCTTTCTTAGCATTCATATGGATATGATTAAACTCTTGATTTTTCATTAAAGCCTAATACTAATACTTTCAAGCCTAAAAAAGTAGCAGAATTTGCTGCATGGTGAAATGGTTGATTGAATTTAAACAAAGCGTAACTCTCCAAAAGTTGAATCATTCAAAGTCCAAACCCGATTAAGCCATACCAGAATTAATCTGAATTTGGCATAAGATTTTAAGGAAAACACCCCTAAAATCCCCTCAAGGGGATATTACTACTACCGAAGTAAATCACAGTATCACAAAAATTTACATATCGATGTAACTCCTAAGTGCTGCAGTATTCCTCCCTAGAGGGAGGCAAGGTGGGTGTCGATTGGCCCTCACCGGAACTCTAACCATTCAAAGTCAAACCCGATTGAGCATACCAGAATTGACCTGAATTTGCATAACATCTCTAGGAAAACACCCCTATGATCCCCTCAAGGGGATATTACTACTGCGGAAGTAAATCACAGCATCACAAAAATTTACATATTGATGTAAATCCTAAGTGCTGAAGTATTCCTCCCTCGAGGGAGGTAAGGAGGGTGTCGATTGTCCCTCACCGGAACTCTAACCATTCAAAGTCAAACCCGATTGAGCCATACCAGAATTGACCTGAATTTGGCATAAGATTCTAATGAAAACACCCCTATGATCCCCTCAAGGGGATATTACTACTGAGGAAGTAAATCACAGCATTATATGGATTTATATGCTATTGTCAGTCCTAAGTGCTGCAGTATTCGAGGCAAGGTGGGTGTCCCTCACCCTAACCAAAGACCAAATGAAAAAAGCTATAACTAACCCAACATTCTACACTTTTAAAGCGGCCTAAAACAGATTTCAGTTTATCTTCGCCACCAAATAACACGCATGATCAATCATCTCAGAATACTCCGGACATTGGCCATTTTAGAGGGCATTAGCTATTTGCTGCTGCTCGGTGTATGTGTGCCTTTAAAATATGTTTTCGACATTCCAGAACCTACTCATCCCGTTGGATTGGCGCATGGCGTTTTATTTGTGGCTTATTGCGCTTGGGTTTTAATCGTTGGCACCCAACGCCAATGGTCAATTTTGACTACTTTCCTTTCTTTGTTGGCTTCTCTGCTTCCCTTTGGTACTTTTATGGCCGACAAAAAGTTTTTCAAGACTGAAGTTTAATCGAAGGCCACTTTACTATTTTATTCTACAAAAGAAAAAAACATGAAATCACCTACCTGGACCACCGTTAAAGAATACGAAGATATCACCTACAAAAAATCGGGCGATGGTGTCGCAAGAATTGCCTTTAACCGTCCTGAAGTGCGCAATGCCTTTAGGCCTAAAACCGTTGGTGAGCTTTTCGAAGCCTTGCTCGATGCGCGAGAAGACACTTCTATTGGGGTGGTTTTGCTTTCTGGAGAAGGGCCTTCTGCGAAAGATGGTGGCTGGGCTTTTTGCAGCGGTGGCGATCAAAATGCCCGCGGATTTCAGGGTTATGTGGATGATAGCGGAATGCCAAGACTGAATATTCTTGAAGTACAGCGCCTGATTCGCTTTATGCCGAAAGTGGTGATTGCGGTAGTACCCGGTTGGGCGGTTGGTGGTGGCCATAGTTTGCATACCGTTTGCGATTTGACCCTGGCAAGTAAAGAACATGCCATTTTCAAACAAACCGATGCCGATGTCACCAGCTTTGATGGTGGTTATGGCTCTGCTTATTTGGCCAAAATGGTAGGACAGAAAAAAGCGAGAGAGATCTTCTTTTTAGGTAGAAATTACTCAGCTCAAGATGCAGCAGATATGGGAATGGTAAATGCCGTAATTCCTCATGCCGAACTCGAAGATACCGCCTACCAATGGGCACAAGAAATTCTGGAGAAGTCCCCTACTTCCATCAAAATGCTCAAGTTTGCCATGAACCTTACCGATGATGGTATGGTGGGGCAACAAGTTTTT
>Ga0210038_1000445_pt1 | contig 25958 bp, 22 predicted proteins | sample CryGeyCG2114_020_FD_183970 | JGI IMG/M metagenome (GOLD analysis project Ga0210038, IMG submission 183970) | Groundwater microbial communities from aquifer - Crystal Geyser CG15_big_fil_post_rev_8/21/14_0.20 (SPAdes) (version 2) | ecosystem: Environmental > Aquatic > Deep subsurface >... | reverse complement strand
CGGTAAAAACTCATCCACCAAACTTGCTTCCTGCACCTGGATAGCCCAATTATTGTTGAAAAAATAATCTGATTTAGTCGCCAATTTGAACAGCAGGAATAGGCTCAACTGCGTTTTTTAGGTTGATATTTGTTTAAATGCTAATGGGTGTGTCCAAAATGACATATGCTGTGCTTCAGGAATCACATGCAGCTTTGCTGCTGGATTTAACCTTTGTATTGCTGGATGCATCGCACTTGGAACCGATGAGTCTTTGCCCCCAAGGATGAGGTCGACCGGACATTTTAACGTTTTAAACCTATCTCTAAAATCTGTTTTATCACAAAGCCTAACACCTTGTAACAATACATCGAGATCCTGCTTTGGCGTTTTTTCAAGGAGATCAATTAATTTCTGATATTCTTTGGGCTTTGGATTGAAGTCCGAAAACTCAACATCGTAATAAGCTTTAAAGAAGTCAACAAACCCCAGCTGAGTAATTTCTGAAAAGCCTGCAATAAAGCCCGGTTTTGGCACAGCTGGCCAGCCATCATCTTCAATAAATTTAGGCGAAGTTGCCACACCAATGATACGGCTCACACGCTCAGGATAACGTGATGCAATCGATAAGGTGACTAAACCACCAAATGACCAAGGTACATAAATGGCAGATTCAGGTAATTCTGGTAAAAGAAAATCTGCAATATCATGAATATTGTCAATACTGGGCGCCCAATCGCTTTTTCCCCGACCGGGTAAATCAACGTTGGTTATCCGATAGCCCTTTAACTGATCAGCAATGGGTTGCATATGGCGCAAATCACAACCCCAGCCATGAATTAAAACAACATCCTTGCCTTGTCCTGAAACTTGTTTATTAATGGACATAACATTCCCCTCTATTAATGATTAATTTATTTGTTATTCGTTTAAGCCATAGGCTTCGTGAGTTGCGCGTGTTGTTTTTTCAACAAAGGGTAAACAATGAAGCACAATCTCTAATGGTATTGCTTTGCGGCTTAAACTCAGCAAATACCGAACGGTTTGACAAATATCGTCTATTTCTATCATGTCTTCAGCCTTAAATAAACGGCCTGCTGTCATTTCAGTGGCCATCATGCCTGGGCAAAGATTGCTTACCTTGACACCATAAAGTGACATTTCTTTTGATAAAGCCTCACTAAAGCCCGATAGACCAAATTTAGAGGCGGCATAAACACCGGCAAAAGATGCCGCCACCTTACCTCCTAAAGAAGAAACATTCATGATATAGCCTTGTTTTTGTTGTTTCATTTGTTTCGCAACCACTGATGCCATATGGATTGCGCCATTGAGGTTAATTTGAATAATTTTGTCTATTTCTTCACTGGATAGCGTAGTTGTCCCGTGTTGTAAAACACCCGCATTATTAAACAACAGATCAATTCGACCATATTTTGAAACAATCTCTTCAACACACTGCTCCACCTGTTTGGCTTCTGAAACATCCAGCGAATAAAATAGGCTATCGCCACCAGTAGCTTTAATCACCTCACAAACCGACTCAAGCTTGCTTTTATTTCTCGCTACAAGGACTACTAAATAACCCTGCTTTGCCAAATCTATGGCAACCGCTTTACCCAAACCTTGACTGGCGCCTGTTACGATTGCTATTTTTTTATTCATCAGTATCCCCTTTAATCATTCACTTTATTTCGTTTACAGCAGTCTAGTCTAGCCTTGTCTTAGCCTATCACAATATAATGAATACTAACTTCTAGCCCTGTTTGAAAATCTTTCCGTATTACTCGCATACGCTAAGCCTCATCTTTAAAATAGATTAAATCCATCACAGGCGCTTCGTAACCCAACTGCGTTAACGCTGCTGAAATTTGACCGCGATGGTGCGTGCCGTGATTAAACACATGATATAATGCTTTTGCATAGGATACGGTACTTTGAATATCTTTGGTATTCATATAATCCAGTTTTTCAGGCAGAGCCGTTAAATCTAGGATCTTAATAAAATCAATCCACTGAATAGCTTGGTTATCAATCTCCGCTTTTAATTGCCTCCTATCACTAATCAGTTCTTGATCTAAACGATCAACTTTTATTATATTGCCAACAAATCGTGACAGCCAAAGTTTATCGACCAACAATAGATGATTTAGTGTGCCATGGATGCTTTTAAAAAATAACCCCATATCTTTTCGATAAGATTCATCAAGGAGTTGATCAATAGTCTGGTAAAGCACCTGATATCCCCACCGATGATAATTCGCCAAACTATCTAACATCATTCTCACCCCCTATCGTCAATTTAATTTTTAAGCGCCCCAATATAGACGGCCAAAATCCTGGCTCTATTATGCCCCATCAACTTGGAAAGTTGTAGTCGAACGGCGCGATCAAGCTTTTTTTGTTCCGGTGATAATTCCCTTCGTGATGGCCCGCCTTTGATAGGGCATTCCCAGCCGGTTAATTCTTTATAACGCGATTGCGCATATTGATGTCTAAGCCCATGAGTTTTATAAATTCCTTTTCGGCGAAAATATTGATTAATCGTGTTGCGATACGTTTTATAATTGGTATCCGATGGAATAAGCGAATGCTCTTTATATTTTACCAGAGCTTTCGCTTTGTCTAACCACTGCCGTTGTTCTTCCGTCAAAATAGGCACATGACGCGGACGGCCGCCCTTCGTCCATGAACCCTTCAAAAATAGATGATTTCCTTGATCAGCAATGTGTGGTTGAATTTTTAAACTTTCTTCTACGCGTAAACCAAACAACTTTTGTGCCTCTAAGCTTAATTTTCGGTAGGGTTCATGAACCTTATCCAAATCTGTTTCACTGAGATTGCGAGACTTGTCCTGATTAGTGACATATTCGCGCTTAGGAATTTTTAGCGTTTTATTGTTTGGCACGATTTCTGCCCTTTTAAATTTACCCATGAGCCAGCGAAGTGCAGCAGCTTTATTGCGAAGCGTACCGGGCATATCGCCGTTAGCTCTCCAGTGGTCAACGAGTTTATAGACGTGGCGAGTACGAATGAATTTCGCACTATCTAATTTATAACCCATTTCCCACAAGGTATCGGCGAACTGTAATAACATTTTGCGTCGATCATCTTGAGTGGTAAATGAGCCGTCTTTGTTATGCTTGAGCACATTAACAAACGTGCCTTTAAACGTATGCTTTTTAGACATGGTTTTTTCCTCCGAATTCAATGAGATGTTTAAATGAATTTTTGCCGTTTTTATTTTGCACGCGGCCTGCACGCCGCGTTGCTATTGCTAATACCTTGTATTTATTGCTTAAATTGATTCGCCTCAAGGGCGTCACTTTGTACATTTTTCAAATATACAAAGTGACGCCCTTGAAATAATGATCGCCATCGCCTGACTAACCATTCATGATCAATAAATATTGACCGACCATACGGTGAGTGATGTTACACTCTGTACCAGCAATAAAACTGGCACAGGCAACGAAGTTGCAAAAGTGTCTATGAATGGCTGAGGCCGAAAACCTACCGCTTTACCGGATAAAATCTGGCAAGCAAGCTGTTTCGTCAGCGCGTTGGTTTGCTATTGCAGCGAATATAGACTGGCTTACTGAGCAAGCCAATTACTAGGAGTTTTATCTCCGGCCTTAGTGTTGCCGGAGATTTAAGTTAAATAAAAAAAGCCGCTATCCTACGAATGAGAACAAACGGCTTTTTCAGTTAAAGGGCGTTAATACGCCAAGTTTAAATCCATCGCTCATTTTGCAATGAAGCAATGGCAAGTTTTAATAGGACTGTTTTATTACAACTAGGCACACGGAATAAAACAAGGGTGCTGAAGTAGCGTGTGCTACTTTGATGGTTTTCACAGCGAGCCATCTGTTTAAGTCTCTTGCGAGACCAGTTAAATACTTTGTGATAAATTAATCTTTATCACAAAGCAGGGGTTGCCGAGATAACCAAGGTTATCTTGATAGCTCACACGGCACGCTATCGATCTTACTTCGTTGAGCGATAACCGCTCAAGGCATATCACTTATTTTTTACTGAAAAAATGACATGCCATGAGCCGTCACGAGTGTTTCACAAAGATTGAGAATCGTTTTTTAAACTTAAGCGTTTGTTTTTATTTGATTTGAAGCAAACGGTCGCTGTACGTCACGACGGACATTCGCATGTCTCCCGTGACGTACAGGTCAAACTCATAGAAAGAGTATTTCCAATTTTCGACAAAAATCATAAAATGTCTAGCTACTCTATTTCTTATGTGCTCCACCCTTTTTAGCAATAAACAAAAGTCGATAAGGTGACTTATTAAAAACATATATTATTTTATCGGTTTTATTTTTAGAAAATGCTATTCTATTATCAGTTTGCAGAACAATCCATGGCCTTATTTGATTATTTCTTTTGTCATAATCCAACTGATTAATAATACCTCCATATTGTGCAAGCCCTGGAGTAACATATAAATTTTGATAATATTTACCCAGCTTTGTATTCGAAACAGAATCAAAAATTCCAAAGCCAATCCACACAAATACTCCTACTGTAGCAATAAATGAAAAACATAAAATGAGCTTTAATACTCTATTAGTAATATCTGGTCTAACACTCCCAATAACCATTTCATTGTTAAGCAATATTATTGAAAAAGGTGCAAAAGCTGGAAAAATATAAAGTAAAAACGACACAAAATAACCGTTATTCTTCAAGCCTTCCGTGCTCATAGCCAACACTCCGAGAAAACAAATATATGACAAGAAAAATAGGTTCAAGAAAAATGCGAGAAAAAATTTCCCTTTTCTAAACCTAATAAAAAACCCTCTGCTTCCTTCTACCTCATATAGATACTGAAAAAATGGCAGTATAAAAAGGAAAGCCAGTACCAATACGTTCGTACCAAGCACAACGTGAAGATAAAGCTTTAAGCACATTATTATGAATGGCATATAACCGACTATCAACAATGGTATATAGAACGCTAATAGAACTCCTTTTAGTGATTTAACAGGGCTCAATTTGTAAAGCTCAAACGAAAGGTAGCTGCAAAAAATAAACAGCACAATCAAAAACATGATTAACAACAAAGGCATCATAAGTCCCCAGACAAATACACCACTGCTTATATGCTCGAATACATTTGGCAACAAGAAGCTCAGATGTAAGTTATGCAAATATATCCCGATAGCAGCATAACCAATAATTGCCGAGACCAAGCCAATAGCTGTAATCACTGCAAGGATATTTTTAACCGTCAGCCATTCTAGCGCTTGGAATACGATCCATTCGTAAAGATCCGAACAATATGGTACTAATAAAGCCAAGCTAGAAGATTTATCACTTATTTTAATATATGTTTCATACCTGGATATTATAAGCATATTTTTACACAGCTTAATGAATCGTTTATATAAACCTGCATTGATCTTTTCTGACAAGAATATACTTTCCCTTGGGCTGGTGATCTTTTCTTTTATTGAGTTTCCTCGCATTAAGAAAAACTCCAATGCTTCCTCCAGTGTATTAATTGACTTTACTTTTTTCATAAACATACCTCTGTACAATCTTTAAATAAGCTCACTTATCCAACCGCCCCACAGACTCAGCCATAAAATCCGGTGCCAAATGCGCATACTTCATCGTCTGGCTGATTTTCTTATGACCTAGCAGTTTTTGCACAGTATATAGGCTAACCTCCTTCATCACGAGCTTGCTAGCAAAGTCATGACGAAGATCATGCCAGCGCAAGTCTTCGACTTTGCAATCATCACGCACGTTTGTCCAAACTGTTTTGATGGATGAAACATGCTTTTCTGGATTACGCGGGCTTGGAAATACATAGGCGCTCTCAATAGCCTCTGTTTGCTTTAGCCACTGTTTCAGTGCCTTTTGGGCTGTTTTATTTAATGGAATATGGCGCGCCATATAGTTTTTAGACTTCTCAACGAACAAGGTATTATCCTCTAAATTAACGTAACGGCGTTTCAAGCGAAATAATTCACTACGTCGAACACCTGTGTTTAGCGTTACGATGACCATCGGTAAAAAATGGTCAATAAAATCTTTCTTTTTGTACTCAGGATATAATGGTTTGCCGCGCTTTTTACGCCATTCATTCGCGCGTGCGCGGCCTGCCTTTACAGACTCTTCGCGCTTATTTAACACTTCAAATATCTTTTCGGTTTCGGCGGCACTTAAGTATCGAACACGCGTATCATCACATTTTAATGTTTTCACCCCTTTCAAAACATGTTCATCTAGAATACCCCATTCCACCGCTTTAGAAATCGCTGAACGCAATGGTGTAATCGTTCGGTTGACCGTATTGACTTGCATGGCTTTGCTTTCCAGCTTTTTTGTGCGCCATTTTTCTAACTCTTGCACAGTGATCTTGTCCAGCTTTTTACCCAAGAGACTACTAAAATGCCGCTCGATGGTTTTGATCGCTTCTTCGCCAGATTCATTATGTGCCTTTACCCAGGGAGCATAATCATCATCTAAAAATGCACGTAATGTCGGCATACCCTTGGCTTTCAAAGCCGCCGTTTTAGGGTCTATGCCTTTTTCATAATCACGAATAATGTCAGCCGCCTTACCTCTGGCGTCTTCGGGCTTCATGACGCCTACTTTGCCCACATTAATACGCCGACCTCTGGCGTACTGCGCCACATAACGCATTTTGCCTGAGGGCAATACACGGATTAGAAACCCTTCCGTTTTTGTATCCCGAACGTCATATTCTTTTTCTTTTGGCTTCAACCTGTTAATCAGCGATGCTGAGATCAATGCTTTCATCATTTTACCCTCATTTTAGAGTGCAAGTAGAGTGCGCCTTGCTTATAAGACTATAGTATTTTGTACAAAAAATAGCAAATCAATGCAAAAGCCACAAAGCTACCCGGCCTTGCGGTAGCCCTGTAATCTATTGAAATATATGGAATTATTTAGAAAAATCAGTCGCTTAAATTGGTAGGCGCGATTGGACTCGAACCAACGACCCCCACCATGTCAAGGTGGTGCTCTAACCAACTGAGCTACGCGCCTACACCAAGAGGCGCTTATTCTACCCAGGTATTGGAAATAATCAAGCGTGGTGTACAATGGCCGCTACACAGTCAAAAGGAGTCAAACGATGGGATTTTTACAGGGTAAACGCGCGCTGATTGTGGGTTTATTGAGCAATAAATCGATTGCCTATGGCATCGCAAATGCCATGCACGAACAAGGCGCCGAGCTCGCCTTCACCTACCAAGACGAACGCTTTCGTGATCGCATCGAAAAAATGACGGCCGAGTGGGATAGTCGCCTATTTTTCAAATGTGACCTCACTCAAGACCAAGATATCAGCGACATTTTTACAGCATTAAAAAAAGAGTGGGATGGCATTGACATCATTGTCCACTCCGCCGCGTTCGCCCCGGCCGATCAGCTTGAAGGTGACTACTTGGATTGCGTTACACGAGAGGGGTTTACCATAGCGCATGATATTAGTTCCTACAGCTTTGCCGCACTGGCCAAAGCCGCTAAAGACTTTATTCGCCCTGGCGGCGCACTCTTGACTATGACCTACCAAGGCGCTGAGCGCGCAGTAACCAACTACAACGTGATGGGTATTGCCAAAGCGAGTCTTGAAGCCAACGTACGCTACATGGCGGCAAGCTTAGGCCCGAAAAATATTCGTGTGAACGCCATTTCAGCAGGCCCTATTCGGACACTGGCCGCCTCGGGCATTAAAGACTTTCGAAAAATGTTAAGCTTCAATGAGAAAATTGTGCCGCTACGCCGCAATGTCAGCATAGAAGACGTGGGTAACACCGCCGCCTTTTTGTGTTCAAACCTTGCTTCAGGTATTACAGGCGAAATCGTGCATGTGGACAGCGGTTACCATGCGGTATCGATTGGTGCGCTAGAAGACTAGCGCGCGCCGGCGGCTCTAATCTTCAGCTTCTGCGCGCTTGATCCAGCCCTCAACACGGTTGAGACCGCCTGCGACCAAAGAATACACCGACGGCACTATCATCAAGCTTAAAATCGTTGAGCTAATCATACCGCCGATGATCACAACGGCCAGCGTACGATGCGCCTCGCTGCCGGCACCTGTAGAGAGCGCTGCCGGCAACATCGCCAAGATAATCGCGCAAGAAGTCATCAATACAGGACGCATCCTTTGAGGGCAAGCTTTAGCTAGCGCATCGTGAACACTCAAACCCTCATGGCGATATTGATTAGTCCGATCAATTAAAAGAATCGAGTTTTTCGCCACCAAGCCCATAAGCAACAACATGCCGATCACAGAATAAATATTAAGTGTCATGCCTGTAATCCACAAAACCAAAACGCCTCCAACCACAGCCAAAGGCAAAGCCACCATCACAATCAAAGGCTGAATGAAAGAGTTAAATTGGCTGGCCAACACAATGTACATCAGTAGCAAAATCAACATCACTGTGTATAACACTTGAGAAACTGTTTGATCCATAGACGCGGCATTACCTGTCATCTTCAACTCAATACCTTGTGGCAAGTTGCTCGCAGCCAAGGATTTAATTTCAGCCACTGTTTTGCCTAAACCTTCTTTACTCACTGCCGAGAACGCGACGGAGTAGTTAAGGTCTGTTCGGTTGATGTCTTGGTTCGTCAAACTGGTTTCGAGCGAAGCCAAGGTATCTAAACGAACAAGCTGGCCACTGTTTAAGCGCATATAAATACGACTCAAATCAGAAGGATCAACAAACTCATCTTTGGACGCACGGAATAAAATATTGTAGCGCTGACTACCCGACTCACCCGGCGTGAAGTGGCCAACACGCACGCCGGTGCCCCCAAGAACAGACAATGTGTTAGCGACATCACTTGCCGAAATTCCCATACTTTTTGCTAGAATACGATTGAAGTTAAGCTTATACGCAGGCTTCTTCCGAGAAAGCCCCAAATAAAACTGGCCCAATTCGGAATGCTTGCTCAATGTATTGTAAAACGAATACGCAGCCTGTAATACCTCTTGCTGAGTTCGCCCCATTAGCACAAAGGTCACGTAGCTTGACTGCCCAGAGTGTGACATAAAGAATTCAGCGCCCGGAATGTTTTGCAATTGCTGCTGTATTGCACTCATAATTTCAGCCTGTGAAAGTTTACGTTCAACTTGTGGCTTTAATCGAACGTTGAGCGTTGCCTTTGTCGCTAAAGAAACAGACGCGAAATAGCTAGAGATACCCTGAGTTTGGTTTAATACGGTTTCAGCTTCTCGAACTCGCCCCATCGTATAGGCCTTGCTCACACCCTGAGGGGTTTGAACCGTCACAGAAAAGTGCCCTGAGTCTTTATTCGCCGGCATAAATTCTTTACCCACGAAATGAAAAATAGGCACGCTTAGAAACACAACTAAAATAGCGAGCAACACCATTAACCAACGAAAACGTAAAACAAAATGCAGTATCGCGTGATACACTTTATCAATAATCGACAGTACGCCTTCCAGAAAACGATACGTGCGCCCTTGTGTATGTGAAACGCGCATAAATGTTGAGCACAACACGGGCGTCAAAGTCAGCGCAACCAATAAAGAGATAATGACGCCGGCCGTAACAACAACGGCAAACGATTTAAAAAACAAGCCAATAATACCGCCCATAAAGACGACTGGCAAAAAGATAGAAACCAAGGAAAGACTTGAGGCAAGCACGGCAAAAACCACTTGATTGGCGCCATCAATCGCAATTTTTTTTCGGTCAAGCCCGGAATTACCTTCAAGCTTAGAAAAAATATTTTCCAAAACCACGATAGCATCGTCGACCACCACGCCAACCAATAATATTAAGCCAAGCAAAGTTACAATATTGAAAGAATAATTGAAAAAGTGAATCGCTGCGACTGCGCCCAACAAAGAAACAGGAATAGAGGCTGTAATAATTAAAGTCGAGCGAAAGTTTTTTAAGAAAAAGAAAATTACCAAGGCTGCGGCTAATACACTCAGCCAGATATCTTGTTCTAAGCCATGAGCAATATCCAAAATATAATCGGCTTCATTAAATACAATGCCAGTTTTCAAACCAGAAGGTAGCAAGGGATTAATCGCACCATGAAGCCTTTTCTCGACGGCTTTAGCAATGGAAACCGTATCGCCATCGGATTTTTTGATCACATTAATCCCAACGGCTGGTTTGCCATCATACGTAGCATATTGCTCTTTACTCGGAAAACCCAAGCTCACCGTAGCGATGCCTGAAAGGTGGACTGGCGCACCATCCCGATAAGCCACCACCAGATTCTTCAGCTTAGAGATACTATGAAATTGCAAATCAAGATTTAAATCATACTCTTTTTTACCGACGACCATGCTGCCGCCCGGCACGTTAACATGCTGCGTATGTAAAGCGCTTTGCACATCACTTGGCGTTAATTTTAAAGCTGCCATTTTTTTCAAGTTAAGGTCAACATAGACGCCCATTTTATCAACACCGACCACATTGACCGAAGCAACACCTGGAATGTTTTCAAGCTTAGGCACAACAACCTGATGCGCAAAACGCGTAATGTCTGATAATTTTTGGTCGCCGTACAATACCATTAAGAAAACGGGACTTGCATTCACTGAGGCTTTTGATATTAACGGTGCGCGCGCATCTTTTGGCATTTCACCACTGGTATGCTGAAGCTGACTTTCAACTTCGTTGTAGGCGGCACTCATATCCGTGCCAAGTTTAAATTTTAAGGAAACGGTCGACTCACCCGACTTGGACGAGGAGTCAACAGAAACAATACCTGAGATTGAATTAAGCGCCTTCTCAGTCGGTTTCGTAATGACTTCGTTCACCTGCGAAGCATCAGCACCCGGCATCATAGTTTTTACGGTAATGATAGGATAAGTAATATCAGGGTTTTCTTGAACAGGAATATTAACGTAGCTCAATACACCAAATAAAATAAACAAGCAGCTGAGCATACAGGCCATGACTGGCCGTTTAATGGAAAGCTTAGGCAAGGTCATGTTGAGGCCACCTCGTGAACAAGCTTATGCTTGAGTTGCGTTTCAAGATGTTTAGCCACCGTGACAGGACTGCCATTACCCACATATTGTGCTCCGTGCACAATCACCGAGTCATCTTTTTGCAAGCCGTCAATCACGACAACATCAGACCCTAGTTCGTAACCCAGCTTTACCCTAACTTCCTGCGCCTTATCATCTTTAACAGTGAAAACATAGTAAGCACCGCCAGGCTGGACCACGACAGCATCAACCGGAATTAACAAAGCATTTTGCTCAGCATCACCATACACCAAGGCATCAACACTAGCGCCCACTTTCCAGTTACCCGGATTAGGGAATTGAATCAACACGTCTTGTGCGCGGTTTTTTGCATTAATCTCGGGTTTAATTTGGGAGATTTGACGCTCAATCGGTGCGCCTGGCGAAGCCGGTGAAGAAAGTTCAGCCCACAAACCCGGTCGAAGATTCGCGCTTTTAACTTGAGAAAATGGCAAAACAGCGACTAACTGCTCATGATTAACGAGCTGTATCAGGGGCGTGCCCGGCTGAACCGTATCACCTGCAGTGACTTTTATTTCTTGAACAGAGCCTGAAATAGGCGAGCGAATATCGGTTCTATCTAAGTTGTTTTTAGCGTTATCATAAGCAACTTGCGCTTCTTTCACCTGCGCCTCTGCGGTTTTGTACTGCGCAACCACTTGTTCGTAATGCAGTTTTGAAACGATACCCTTTTCTGCCAGCAGGCCGTAACGCTTCATCATGGAATGCTTTTCATCAAGATTGGCTTTGGCGGAGTACAAACTGGCTTCAGCTCTTCGCATAGCCAGATTTTCTTGTTCTTTGCTTAAGCGAGCTAAAAGCTGGCCCTTTTCAACACGTTCACCTTCTGATACGAGCATATCCGCAACGCGAGCGCTCACGCGAGATTTGATAACCGGTTCTTCACGGCTTTTGATCGTACCCACAGAATGGTAGATAACACTGACTTTACGAGATTGAACTTTGACTACACTGACCGGCGTTGGCTTAGCTGCAGCAGCCACCTTTTTAGGCTCGGAATGTTTTTTACATGAACTTAGGCCAATCACAAGAAAGGCGGCCAGAGAGAGCGCGAGAAATTTCCTTATCACCATTGGTACTCCTAAGTAATATCGCTCAATATAACGCGTGCCGCCTGGAAGTTCAACCGAAGCGTAGCAACCTTAATTGAGCTTACGATATTTAATATTTGCAGCCTGCTTTAGACCATGTAGATATAAAGCATAGTCTAAACGCCCGGCATCAGCGACCTGTGCACGAGCAAACGCTTGATTGACCGAATCAGGAAAATCCGACAAACGACCCTGCTTAACGCCTGACAACACCAGCACAGCACTATCACCATTAGGCATCTTAATCGAAGTTGCAGGGTAACGAGAATGGTATGGCACTGGCAGAGAAAAAGCGGTCTCAACCAAAAGCGCAGGCAACGACTTGGACTGCGTATTGCGATTGACATGATCAACTTGATGAGCCGATAAGCCTTCTTTTTTAGCGATGGCTGACAGATCACGAGCACCATGAAGCTCACCCAGTAATTTAGTGGCTTTTGCCTGAGCCATCTCAGCCGACTTTTCTTGCACCAAAGTATTGTAAATCGTTGCTGAGACCTCATCGAACGGCTTCACTGTGGCAGGAATTTTTTGATTGAGCCTTAACACCATGACGTGAGTATCGTCAATATTAATTAAGTCGCTATTATTACCATTGATCAGCACATCCTGACTAAATGCCGAAGACAACAAAGCAGGGTTTGCAAACATGCCTGTTTTCTCTTTCTCACTAAATAAAGGCGATTTTTTCACCGAAAGCCCCAGGGCTTTTGCAGCTGGCGCCAAAGATTCCGGGTGCTCAAAGGTTAAACTCGACAAGCGATCCACCGCCGTTGAGTACTGTTTTTGAGCGGTTTGCTGAATATACATTTTCCTCACGCGCGCTTTAATATCATCATACGGGTATACTTTCGAAGGTTTAACCGCCAGAACTTTGATAAGTTCGAAACCATTGGGCAAAGTCAGTACAGAAGAAAGCTCACCTGGGTGCTTCAGCTTCACCAACGCTGCTTGCATAACTTCTGGGACTTCCATTAAGCTTACCCAACCGCCATTACCCAGGCTATCTTGCGCAGGGTACTGTTTAGCAAACTCACCGAAGCGCGCCGAGTTTTTCGAAAGCGCCTGCTCAATGGCCTGGGCTTTTTCTTTCGCGGTAGCAACCTCACGATCGCTCGCCCCATCAGATAATGGCACCTCAATCCGCGAGACTTTCCACTGCATGGGCACAGAGAATAAAGCAATATTTCCTCGGTAAAACGCCTGCAACTGTGCATCAGTCGGTTTTATATGCGACTCCACCGCGGACAAGGACAACTCCAAGTAATCGACACTGACCTTCTGAGGAATCGTAAAGGCTTGCGTGTTTGCCTTGTAATACACTTGTGCTTCGCTCGGCGTAACTTTCACATCAGACCTGTAAGCTGAAGCCGGGATGAGCGTGTAAGCGAAGCTTCGCGTTTGGTGCACCAAGCCCACAGCCCGCTCTGTCATATAAGAAAGACTAAACGCAGTTTCCACCATCCCATTTTGGACTTGCTGCAATTGAAGACTACTACTCAACGTTGAAAGAAACTGTTCTTGGGAGTAACCTGTCGATTGCAAAAAATTCATGAAACGTTTCTTAGAGAACACACCACCCTGCTGTAGCATTGGAAGTCTGGCCAACGTCAGTTCCAGCAAATCGGGGCTGACTGCAAAACCATTTTTCACAGCAGATTGATGCAACAAGGTCATCATCACCATGTTGTCCAAGACATGCTTTTTAAACGCATTCAATGCTGACTGAGTATTAATTTGATAACCCATTCGCTGAGCTTGCGCCTGAGCTCTTTGTAAAGTCGCTGAAAAACTTTGACTGGAAATATCCTGGCCATTGACGGTGACAACCGTAGCATTTTGACCACTGCTATCAAAATAATTGTGAATCCCCCACAGTGCAAAGCTTAGGGCCAAAAGACCCAAAATCACGGTGGCGATCACGCCCTGAGACTTATCACGAATAAATTGAAGCATGAGCAAAACACCTAGAAAGATTCAGTGTGTGAGACTAGCAAATGCACCCCAGGGATTCAAGCAAAAAGCCAGGTTTGTCAAGGCAAAATAGAAATGTCCCCTTTTGAGCAAAGTTAAAATGTCCCCTTTTGTAAAAAAGTTATGTGATGGCGCGAAGCGTCGAGCAGCGTATTTTTTAATTTAATCATAAAACTTGTTGTTGTATTAAAATAAACCCGTCAGTGGGTAAGCGATGGGCAAGTTAGGGTGCAAACGGTGGGCAACACGACGTGTTGTCCACGGTTTGTGCCCGACTTGTCCATCGCTTATCCACTGACACCCTTTCTTTTTTTAGATGGCAGTAGAAGTGGTGGTTTGAGCGGGTTGGGTCTGAGGATTGGGATAGTTGCGCCAAGGGTGATCTTTGGCAGGCTTATGGCCTTTTGATCGTCCGTCAGGTTTGCAGGCATCAACGAGGCAATTAATATCCTTTGATGAGGCTACTTTGCTTAATTTATTGGGTATTTCGAGCACTTTGTAAGGAAGCTGTTTATGCTTGTAGAGCAGCGTAATACGACTTTGTGAGTCTTCGCATACGGTAAGTTTTGCGCCCCGCATCGTATAACTTTGCGTATGGGTTTGTATTTGATAAATTTTATTGTCATAACGGACTTCTAAATTTTTAGAGATCCCGCGCGTATGCTGTTCACTAAAAATCAACTCTAGGGTCGCATCGTCGGGTAGTGTCTGTCGATGTGCATCCATCTCATTGCGAGGTGCGGCCTCAAATTTCTGGTTAAATTGAGCTATAAACTGTGGTAAAAAGACATTGGCAGAATCGATATCGCTGATACCTTGCAGGCGGAGTTCTTTCACGAGACGGTCTTGCAGTGTCTTATTCACACGCTCGACACGACCTTTGGCTTGAGGGGTATTGGCCGATATCGACTCGATTCCCAGCTCATTCATGGCACGTCCAAATTGAGTTAAACCCTCACCGCTGCCAGGCTCCTTGGCATTGACCTGAAAGATCCCGTGCTTATCGTGATAACAAGCTAATGGGCGCCCTGAGGCTTTCAGATAGGTTTTAAACAAGCGAAAGTAACCTTGGGTGGTTTCAGTCGGTTCAAAGCGCAAGCCTAAAAGCTTGCTTGTCGCGTCATCGATGATAACCAAAAGGCAACAATAATCACCACGCCCCTCAAACCAAGCATGCGGCGATCCATCCGCTTGCACTAACTCACCTAGTGCTTCTCGTCGTTGACGTTGAGGCTGCGCCGTGACGGATTTGCGTTGTTTGCCACGCCACAAACCGGCTTGCATCATGAGTTGGCGAATGCTTTCTTTGGAAAGCTTTAGCTGATGCCGCTCTAGGAGTTTCTCACACGCCAGTGTTGGCCCAAAGTCAGGGTAGTGAGATTTGATCAGGTCAATCGCTTGCCGTTTTAAGGCCTTGTCGAGCTGGTGATTGCTCGGTTTTCCTCGGCGTTTAGACGAGAGCGCCGCCGCTCCATCTCGTTTATAGGCTTGCTTTAATCGTTTAATTTGCCTAGTGCTCAACCCAAGTATCTCGGCGGCAGCGGCCTGCTTCATTTCTTTCCGGATCAGCTTTTCCAGCACTTCAAAGCGTGTTAATTCTTTTTGACTCAACGTTAGCATCTCCTCTGGCATCCGCATGCCTCCTTTTACTAAAAGGGGACATTTTAACTTTGCTCAAAGGGGACATTACAACTTTGCTGCTACACGCTTATTGTCGGATTGGTCAATCTATTGTGGTTTAATTACCATCATCATATTAAATCTCTTTTCAACAAGTTAAGCTTATATTGGCGTGATGATTATACGTTATTCCTCGCGGTTGTCGGTGTTTTACTGATTGTTTATGTACTCTATAGAATTTTTAAGCGCATCAAAGTGTTTAGTTATTTTTACAGTACGAGGTTTCCTTTTGTTGCTATTCCTTCCAGATATTTTGATGATGAACAATCTATACTATACGCGTTAGGCCCATTTGTTCATGCTAAAGTATTTGTTGTTGATAATAGAGATGTGTTTATTGGTTCTGTTAACTTAACAAAAAGCGGTATTAGGGAGAATATTGAGGCGTTTGTTAAAGTCATTGATCACGAGACAGCGCGAGAAATGATTTCAGAAATATATGCGTGTCTTGAGGCCTATTGTGCGGCGGTGGATATTAATAAACTCGGTACTTATTTGTATCAAGAAGCACCTTATTAATTAATAGCTTTTTTATACCTTGCTTATAAAGGATTTTTGTCATGAAGAAACTAACCGGACAATGTTTATGTTGCGCTATTGCTTATGAAATTGATGGCGCGTTAGGACCAATCGTTAATTGTCATTGTGCGATGTGCAGGCGTTGGCATGGTGCAGCCTTTAGAACACGCTGCACCGTTGAGAGTAAACATTTTAAATGGACAAAAGGCGAAGAGCATTTATCTAAATATCACTCTTCAAAAACAGTGATAAAAACTTTCCGTAAGATCTGTGGTTCTAACTTGATTAGTTTATATGATGACAGACCGGATTACATTGGCTTACCCATTGGTGGGCTTGAGGAAGATCCAGAAAGTCGTCCGATAGCCCATATTTTTGTAGGTTCTAAATCACCTTGGTATGAAATCACCGATGATTTGCCACAATATGAAGAATTACCTGATGAAAATATTGACTCGGTGCTACATGACAGAAAGCATAAAACCGTCGATTAATAAGCAACATTATTTAACCGTTTAAGGAGATCTGTGTGAGCAATAAAAAGTTTTTAATCCTATTAACCATCAGTGTTATTTATATCACCTTTTCTTTGGCGTGTGATCCACTGGCTTTTCGACTAATTTCAGTATTCGGAATTACTATCAGTGGTTCTGTGATGTTGTACTCTGGCTTGTACCCGATGTTGGATATGTTGACGCGATTACTGGGTAAATACTTGGTAATCGTCATGATTGTTATTTTTCACTTTTGTGATTTCCTTTATTCTTATGCTTTATACCTGGTTAATTCGATGCCGCACCCTGCAAGCTTTATTCACTTACAAGCATACAATATTGTCATTATGCCCATTCCTCGTATGTTTTGGGCGGGCATTATTGGTTCAGTGATTGCCGGTATTGTTGAGGTGTTACTTTATGCTGTGATGCAAAAACATATTAAAAAGTTTTTCATCGCTTCGTTTATTTCAACGGCCATTGTGGTCATTGGACACGGCTTGCCGACGGACTATTTTGCTTTTGAAAAAATCTATCCTAACCAAGTCTGGCACTTAGTGTTTGCCAACATTGGCATGAATATCGTCATTTTAACCGTCTACATTACGATTGCTTCTTTAGTAATGAAGGCGATTGGTAAACAGTATTATCGAAGCGTTGATACGCCGATTGAAATGGGTGAAGAAGTTCGGGCATAAGCACTAATTTGTTTAAGTAATAGGCTAGGTAAGTTAATGAATCATTTAAAATGCCAGATTGCTTTATTGATTTTAGTAGGCTTTTTATTTGCGAGCACTAAAGTATTCGCATCAAATAACTTTATACCTCAACTGACGCATTACACTCAGAAAATGAATCAGTGTTTAAGCTGCAATAAACCGACGTATGCCCCTATTAATTACCACATTTACGGCAATTTTATTTTTGTTGATGGACATAAGCTTTGGGTAGAAAAATACGGCAAAGGTTCACCAGCAGTTGTGTTACTCAATGGTGGTGGCGAGACGATTCGCCAGTGGAATAAAATCATTCCAGTTGTTTCACGATATACCACAGTGATTGGCTATGATCGTCAAGGGCTTGGCCGTAGTGAAATCATTGATGACAAACCAAGAACTTCAGCTGCTGTGGTGAAGCGATTGCGTATTATTCTAAAAAAAGCGGATGTGAGACCACCTTATATCTTGGTTGCGCACTCAATAGGCGGATTATACGCTTCTTATTTTGCTAGACGTTATCCCAAAGAAATAGCAGGGCTGGTCATGGTCGATGCCAATAACCGTTATCAAGTCCATTTAAATGAATTGAATACAAAAGGATTGAGTGAGCAAGATAAACAATTATTAAATAAAATCATGCAGGATCACCAACATCTCACTCAAGTGACTCAGGAGGCAAAGCGATGGTTATCTAGTCAACAGTTGTCAGCGAGACAACATGCCAAGCTTGTAGAGGATTTGGAAGTGATGGGTAAGGCAGAGAGTGCAAATGAGCTAGAGAAAGCGGGTAAACTGCCAAACATTCCACTGATTGTTTTAGTGGAAAGCGAGACAACCGAGGGCTACCAACTTTGGCGAAGAATCAATCAACAGTTTGCTAACGAAGTGCCCTGTAGTCTTTATTATGTGGTACCAAAGAGCAATCATCATATTATGATTAGTCAGCCACTGGTTGTAGATCAAGCGATTAAAACAGTAGCCTTAGCGGTGAGAAAACATCAAACTTTATGTGGTCAATCACTATTCCCTAATAATAGAATTAGGAAGAATGTTAGGTGACGAGGCAAATTTTAGTTATTTGCCAAGCTTAGGCATATTGCAAAACAAACAGAGGTTTTTAAGGTGAGACTCATTAGAAAATTTAATCCATTCATTACTGCAATCATTATTGGGTTTAGTGGCATAGTGACACCCAATTTATCTTTCGCAGATCAACTGATACAAGCTCAGATGCCTATTAAACAGCTTCTTAATAACCTAACCACTTATACTAAAAAAATACAAAAACAGTGGCATGTGCCTGGTGTTGCTGTTGCAGTCGTAAAAGATAATAAAATTATTTACGCTAAAGGGTTTGGTGAGCGGAATGCCAAAGGACAACCCGTAACCCCTAACACGCTTTTTGATATTGCTTCGCTAACCAAATCATTTACTGCCGTTATGTTAGGTCTGCAAGTTGATCAAGGGAAATATACTTGGAATACTAAGGTCTTATCGCTTTATCCTAGCTTTAAACTCTATGATCAGAAAACCACACAAGCCTTCGAAATCAGAGACCTGATTGCACATGATAGTGGTTTACCTGCTGATGCCTTAGATGCTTTAGGAGATTTTGGTTATAGCACAGACCATACCCTTTATGCTTTGCGTTACGTCAAGCCAGCGGCGCCATTTCGTAACGAGTTTGCTTATCAAGATATCTTTTTAGCCGTGGCTAAGAAAATTATTGAAAAGAGTAGCGGTCATTCTTATACGGCAGACATTCATCAATGGATTTTTAAGCCCTTAGGGATGAACCGATCTTTTATTCGAACAGAGCCTAAATTAAAACAGGAAAAAAACGTTGCTCAACCTTTCTTGCTCACTTACCAATTAAAGAATTATCCTTACGCGCCTGATTCTCCTTATTTATCGAAGCAATGGGCGCTGGATATTGGTTTGGCTGGCGGCGGTATTCATTCGACAGCCGTAGACCTAGCCAAATGGCTAATGTTCAATATGAATAACGGTTCTTATGATGGCAAACAGTTGGTTTCTGAAAAAACGATGGAATTCATTCATACCCCTAAAACGGTTATTGAAAAAAATAAATCAGGTAAGACGGTGCTTGCTTACGGAGAGGGTTGGTTCATTGATAATAGCTCCTATCGTCCTTATACCCTACTTTATCATTCAGGTGGCGGCACGGGGATGCATGCTTTCATGGCTTATATCCCGCAAGCGAAGCTGGGCATGGTCGTCTTGACTAACAACTATACGACGAGTTTGCCAACCGTGTTAGTCCATTGGTTTTTTGATCATTATCTCTATGGTAAACCTCAAAAGAACTGGGACAAGATTTATTTAAAGCAACGAACTGAAGCAATCCAACAAGCAAAAAAAGCTACAGGAAGCGACCATTGCCTTTCTGATGCTAATGCAGATTTAACGCAATACGTTGGCACTTATTACAACCCGGTCTATGGTCAGTTGCTTATTTCAAAAGCAGAGAAAAAATTGAGTTTGACTATTGGCCCGCAAAAGATTCAATGGCAATTAAGTGCCTGCAAGAAAAATACACTCAAAGCCTTTTGGCCTGACCCCAATGGAATACCAGAACCGATGCTGAGTCCGGGACAAGATTTGATTTATTTTAAAGTTGACTCCAATGGTAACGTAAAAACGATGACAATCCCTTTTTTAAACGATACCAATAATGGTGTCTTTGTTAAGAAGAATTGATCTTTGTTCACAATAAACTATTTTGGAATCCGTAATGAAAATAACTGAACCAAGGTTTGCCATACTCTTTTTTAGTCAGCGAAGCAACGATCAGCAAGATGAAGCGTATTATCAAGATGCTCAATTGATGTTAGAGCGGGTGGCTGAACAGAAAGGTTTCTTAAGGCATGAGAGTGTAAGAAACCAATCAGGTTATGGTTTAACAATCAGCTATTGGGGAAATTTAGAAGCGATTAAACAATGGCGAAGTAATCCTGAACATAAGGTGATACAGGCCAAAGGTAGATCTCATTATTACCAAGATTATACAGTGCGATGTGTTGAGCTTTTATCGATGGGTGATATTTTTCAAGGTTCAAAAAAAGTATTTAATAATCTTTCAAAGCCTAATCGACTACAGATTGTTGTTAGTTATTCTGGAGGCAATTGCACTTCATTTGAAAATTATGTAAAAGCGTTTTTAGCAGAAGCTGATTCTATAAATATGAAATCCATCGTTGATTATGGGATGGAAAAAAGCATTGTGGTTATTGAGCTGGATAATCAAAGTGAGTCACCTACATTATTTCAATTAAGTAAAAATTTATTGAATCAGTTTGATTGTCAATTTTGGTATGGGCTACTCCAGCGGTCGTACTCATTCAATAATAAGCCGAGGGAATAAAAGGTTAAACTTGTTATCAAAAAAATGGTGCTATTACGGTTTGTGTTTAAGTGCTCATAATCAACTGGCGTTCAGTGGTATTTGAAAACGAGTTCGATTCTGAAACAGTAATATAAAAATTGGCAAAAAGAATAAAAACCGAAGCAGAATTACTAGTTCACTTTCACCTTGGCCTAATGAGGAAATAATGCTGGGTGAAAAAGCACCATACAGATCAGTGAGGCCATGCGCTAAGCTGACTAACAACAAGCTGCTATTGGTTTTGAGATAAAGCCAGGTTAAGAATAGACTGCTCATGATGGTAGATACCGTATACAACACAAATGACATTGGGTGTGCAATCAATACATAAAAATTCATCAGCGGTAAATGGAATAGACTCCAGGCAATCCCAATGATAATAGCTGCCGTGAAAGCATCAACACGCTGCATTAAGTGAGGAAGCGCATAGCCACGCCAACCTAATTCTTCACAGAAATAATAAAGCAGTGTGAAGACTGGGATCATGGCAAGACCGTAGAATTTCATCCTCAAGAAGCCAAAATATTCTTTGGGATAAAGCGCGGCAAGTGTTGGTACAGCATGACCTTGTAAAGCGGTTGCGCCAATTGCTGCCAAATAAAAGCAGGCGACTAACACAATGACAAGATAATAATAAAAGGGGTGAACGCGCCAATAGAGGATCGGTTTCATTAATTGAATGATGCCTTTACCACCGTATGCTAACCCCGCCAGTACAATGGCAGCTAATCCAGGCGCACATTCACCGAGCCAAAACCAGTCTGTGCCGCTCGTGGGTGAAATATGGAAGGTAGGAAAAATAATTAGCCAAACCAGACTAGACCAAACCAAGGTTAGCACAAAGAAGCTTATCACGGGATATTGTCGAGCAAGCTGCTTCATCACAGTCCTAAAATCAATGAATGTGCTTATTCTAGCAGAATACTGCCTTAGAGACAGGAGATTTTTCTGATACCATAGCAATCTATACGGCACGGAAAGAGGATAGGAAAGTGAATGAAATAAAAACAGAGATTTTGATTGACGCGAATGCTCAGCAGATTTGGCAGGTGCTAACTAATTTTAATGATTATCCAAAGTGGAATCAGTTTTTTACTCATATTGCTGGCGAATTAAAAATAGGTAGCAAGCTAATAGTGACCATCTCGCCGCCTGGCGGCAAACCGATGAATTTTACTCCAAAGGTGATTGTATTGAATGAGGCAAAGGAGCTGCGATGGTGTGGTGAATTTATTTCACGTTTTTTGTTTCAAGGTGAGCATTATTTTTTGTTAGAGCAGTTAAACGAAACTGAAACACGGTTTATGCATGGTGAATATTTTACTGGATTATTGACGCCTGTTTTTGAGTGGTTGGGTTTGTTAAAGAAAACCAAGCAAGGGTTTTGGCAATTTAATCAAGCGATAAAACAAAAAGCAGAATTATTAAAAGGCGAGGCGGCAAACAGTCTATGATAAGGAATTTATTCCAAATAATTAAAAGGAGCTAGGATGATCAAAAATAAAATTCGTCTGGCGCTGTTATGCGGCATTTTATTTTTAGGACAAAGTGTTTATGCTAAAAATGAAGTGGCTGTAAATTATATGGATACCAATATTGCTACGATTACTCATTTAATCAAGAACAAAAAAATCAGTTGTGAACAGTTGATTCAAAGTTACATCAATCGCATTGAACAATACGATTTAGCTTATACAAAAAATAAGCCGCCGATTAATGCCATTATTGCGATTAATCCGTTTGCATTAAGTCAAGCGCGTCGGATTGATTCAACGTTTTCTTCCGAAAAAAACTCGCCATTACTCTGCGTTCCCGTCGTTGTGAAAGATAACATTGATACAAACGATATGCCCACTACAGCAGGTTCATTATCACTATTGGGCTCTCAACCTAATCAAGACGCTTTTATTGTTAAAAAGTTAAGACAAGCCGGCGCTGTCATTATTGGAAAAGCAGGGATGGATGAATTTGCTTCAGGAACTTGGGGTATTAACTCTCGTCTGGGTAGAACGGGGGATGTTTATGACACGAATTTATTACCCGGTGGCTCTTCTTCGGGTGTGGCGGCGGCAGTGAGTGCAGGATTTGCGCTGGTGGGGATTGGTAGCGATAACAGCGGTTCACTGCGTATTCCAGCAGCTGCCAATGGTGTTTATACCATTCGCGGCGGAACAGGGGCAGTCAGTCAGACAGGGATTTTCCCGAGAGGAAACTTAGACGGAATCGCAGGGCCGATTGCTCAAAATATTGAAGATGTTGCAAAAGTCATGGATGTCATTGCAGTCAAAGATGATCAAGATAAAAAAACGCTAACAGTGATACGCCCAAACTCTTATACCCAGTTTTTATCCGCTCATGCGTTAAAAGGAAAGCGCATTGGTATTGTCACCTTATATGGAGATCAGAAAATAAACTATGATGGAAAAATAGCTGGCCATTATTATCAGCAAGCCATTCAAATCATGAAGCAACAAGGCGCAACCATTGTACCTAATCTACAATTTAAACAATTCATTACCGATCGAAGCAATAATGCAGCAGGAGAAGTGCAACAAATCAATGCTTATTTATTGTCTTTTCCTTCGACAAGAAAAAATTTTAAAGATATTTGCGAATCCAATAGAACCAGGATTTTTGGAACGCCCAAGGAATGTTTAGAATACAGTCATACCAATCCACGACTCAACGGGACTGCTTATAAAAAAGTACTAAAAAATTTCGCCACCAATCGTGCTTTAATTGAAGCAAAGATGCGACAGCTTCATTTAGATGCGTTGTTGCTTCCTATTAGTGAATCTGGCGTGCCTAATGCTAAGTTTGATAATCAATATTATACGATTTTATCTCCCAATTCGGGCTTACCTGCCGTTGAGTTTATTGTCGGCTTTACTAAAACCAATCCCTCATTACCGATCGCGATGCAGTTCGTTGGTCGTCAAAATGATGAAGCCAACTTATTGGGCATGGCCTACGCGTTTACGAGAGCAATTAAAAGAAAACCGCCTGTGCTCAATGACAAAGCTTCATCAGAATCGTTTGACACGATTGCTGAATTCAACAATAGAAAAACAGAAATTGGTTATCTGACCTATAAAAAACTGATTCAAAAGCAAGGTGTAAAATCAGTCACACCAAAAGCATTTCTTTCTATTTTACCGAGCACCTGATTTAGGAAATAGAGTATATGCTTTTAAGCAAGGAGCTAAAAAAGCCAGTGAAGAACCCAGTTAAAAAAACAAAAATTATTTTTCCTCATCTATTAGTTTGTTTGTTATTCATGTTGTTAGATCATTCATCACTAGCCGAAAGCGAGCAAACTTTAAACCAAGCACTTGTAAAGCTCGTACAATCAGAGAGAAATCATTATAAACTGCCAGCATTATCGGTCAGTATCTTATTGCCAGGTGAGCGGCTGCCAAGACATTATGTCAGTGGCTATTACACCAAGAAAATGAAACAAAAAATAACGCCGAATACATTGTTTCAAGTGGGTAGCATTACTAAGACCTTTGCTGCGACGATGGTTTTAAAATTAGTTGAAGAACATAAGCTGAACATAAATGATAAACTGGGTCGTTGGTTTCCAGAATATCCGAAATGGAAAGACGTCACCGTTAAAGAATTATTAACGCATACTAGCGGTGTCTATAAGGTTATTGATACCAAAAACTTTTGGCAGCATTTAAAAGTGAATCCAAAGCAGTATTGGTCGTTACAAGAATTAGCAAACTTAGCTTATCTTTACCCTGATTATTTTAAGGCAGGTCAAGGATATAATTATGCCAATACGGATTACATTTTATTGGGCATGATCATTGAGAAAGTAACCCATCAACCGATTAGCCAAGTATTTCGAGAATATTTATTAAGCCTAGAAAAATTCGGTCTGAAAAATACGTATTACACGGCTTCAGGTTATCCAAAAACTGTCATTAGCCGAGTGGCTCATGGTTATGATGACGAAGGTACATTCGGATATGGGGTTGATGTGACGAATGTCAGTACTTCATTTTCTGGTTCGGCGGGAGCTATTGTTTCAACACCGGATGATATTATTCTATTTTTAAAGCAACTATTTGCAGGCAAGATACTTTCGGCGCACTTGTTAAAACTTATGCAAACCCTCACTTCAGAAAAAACCGGCCAACCCATTTCAATTCAACAAGCTTTAATAAACCATCAAAACACAAAGGAATCTTGGTTTGATCTAGGTGAAGGTATGGGGATGGGATTGGTTTATTTTAAGGATTATGGCTTTGTCTGGATGCATGCAGGTGGCATGCCTGGTTATCAGTCGGCTTATACTTATAACCCTTGCAAGGGTATTTACGTGGTGTTGATGTATAACAAGCAACCGAAAGAGAATTTGGTGTTTGTAAAAATCACACAAGCAATTGTTAAAACGTTGGATAGCTCAGATCTAGTAAACTCTAAAATAAAGCATTACCAAGCAATGAACGCATTGTCTTGGTTTTGTAACAAGGAGTAAGTTGATGAATGAATTGCCTAGTGTTGAGCTTAGAAGACGAATTGACTTTGTGATCTATCGTTTTCATCCCTGCAACATGATGAAAGCAAAACCTTCTTGGAAGCGAGAGGATGCAGAGGTGTGGATGACTTGGATTGAGCAATTTGGCTGGGTTTGTGTTGATAGAGAGAGTAATATTGTGGGTGTGCCGTGGGGCGCCGTTTTAAATAGAAAAACATCTTTACCGCCTGAAGGTGAGTGGGTTAGCAAGAAAGGCGACAAATCTTATGTGTATGATCTGGTTTATTTGAAATAAATAATGGCTCATTAAATAAGGTCTGTTTTCATAATTTTTAAAATAAAGGTGCGCTGTACGTCACGGGGGACATGCGAATGTCCGTCGTGACGTACAGCGTACGTTTGATTCAAATCAAATAAAAACAACTAGTTAAATTCAAAAAACGTAAACATTCGCTTAACCCACCTGAAGTAACGAAGTATCGATCTCATATTTAGGTGATTCAGAGAAGCGTTGCTTGCTCTCGCCAGACATTTGCCAAGGTAGGTATCGCTGAAGGTTATCCGGCGGG
>Ga0210038_1000435_pt1 | contig 26383 bp, 19 predicted proteins | sample CryGeyCG2114_020_FD_183970 | JGI IMG/M metagenome (GOLD analysis project Ga0210038, IMG submission 183970) | Groundwater microbial communities from aquifer - Crystal Geyser CG15_big_fil_post_rev_8/21/14_0.20 (SPAdes) (version 2) | ecosystem: Environmental > Aquatic > Deep subsurface >... | reverse complement strand
ATGAATACAAAATAGAACACCGCTCCGATTGGAACAAGAGCAACCATCATAAATAAGTCTGTGCCTAATTGTGACCAACTCGGTAAAACTGCTGCAAGTTTTGGAGTAATAAACATAATCAAGCCATACATCAAAGCCGAAGTTGCTAGACTCTTCAGGGTGCGACCCCACTCAATGCTGACCTTAGACGTCCGTAAAACAATAAAGAGGGCAATGCCTAATATGGCAAATTCAGAATAAACCGTGACCCAGGCAGCTCCATAGATTGAATAGCGCGGTATCACAATTAAATATGCTGCTAGAGAGGTTAAGGCGGCAAAGGCATAACCAAATATCATGGTGCGCTGCTTATTCAGAGCAACAACCAAGTAAGTAAAGAGCGTGCCAACAAAAATTGCGCCAGTAGCCACAATTAGTATTTTTAGAATTGGAATGGAGGGTCCGTATTCGGCACCAGCGATCACTCCGATGATATGTGGGGCTAGAGCAATAGCACCAAAGACCATGGGTAAGGCAAAAATTACCAAGGCATCAAAAGATTTTTGCAATAATCTTCTAAAACGCTCGGTGTCTTGATTCTTCCAGGCGGCTGTCAGCACCGGAAGGGCTAAGCCGGCAAACATGGCTGGAAAAGTAATCAGAACTTCCAGAATTTTGTAGGGCGCGCCGTACCAACCCACAACATTATCTGGTTCAAAAAATGACAAAATAACCGTGTCACCTTTGAAGTACATCAATCCAAAAAATATGGAGAGGGCGATTGGCCAAGCCTCGGTAAATACGCTCTTTAGAATACTCAAATCTATTTGAAATTTTAATGTCAGATACTTGCGCGAGGCTAGAAAAGTAACCAAAAAATTAGCCGCGCTAGAAAATACCAAAGTGCTCATTACCCAAAGTAAAGGCAAGCCTTGCCAAATGACCAGCAGCGTCGTTCCAAGTAATACTAATTTACCAACTAACTCTGCCAAAGCTATCCAATCCGTGCGTAGAAATTTTTGGAAAACGGCAGACAGTAATTGATTGAGTGAGATAAAGAAAAAGAACAAAGAAGTTAAAGCAATTCCGAGAACTATTTCAGAATCATACAATGGATTTTTGAGACTAATTAGCCAAGCTACTAAAGGAGCGGCTCCTAATACAAGAATTCCTGAGAGCACGCGTAGTGTGAAAATCGTGTTAGCCTCACGCTTGCTGTGCTCGGTCAATTCGGATAATCGTTTTATCAAAACAATATATAAACCCATGTCCATGAGAATTCCAAAGACTTGAAGAAAAGCTACTATCTTTGTATACCGGCCAAAACCATCGTCACCAAGGTAGCGTAAAACAAAACCAGCAGCGATCAATGACAGAGCGGTGCCAACAATTTTTCCGCCCATTTGAATGGCGGTATTCTGAGCTATTTTTCTGGAAAGCGACATTAAATTTGGAATAACCGAAAAACAAAAATCACGCAGATCATACCAATCCTGACCCTAAAAGTCAACGAATGTTCCGCAACCAAACCACGATAACTTACACTGTGCCAGAGCTCTTGTTTGTAATATTTAGACAGAGATTTTTCAAAGCCAGAAGGTCATCAACAACCTGTTTGACTAATGGCACGAATTGATTTTTCACTAGTAAAATGTTAAAATGCATGTAGCAGTGACCATAAAATTACTATGTTAAAAAGGAGCTCACAAAAGGCAATGCTTAAGCCGCTTGCAACAGCACTCTTGGTGAGTGTTTTTTTAATAACTCCAACTGTAACAGAAGCTGCCAAAGAACCGCGTCGCACATCAAATCCAGTAATGAGCGTCCATATTGGAGAGGCTAAAGCTAAAAATACTTTTACGGTAAATGGTCCCTACATTATAGAAACTGCCAGTGGCAATGAGGTGATGCGTCTCAGAAAGTTTCAACATAGTTCAATTACCTACTCTGACGGCACCTATACTGCCAAACACGGTCGTCAGTCAGTGTCATCGAGCGAACCCCTTCGCGTAACACCAATCTATCTACCAAAAAAAGTTGAGGTGTTAAATTTTGAAAATCGTCCGAGCTGGAATGAGGCATTAAATGACAATATTTTCTTTGGCAGCCTTGAGGTTATTTACTCTGACAACTCATCTCAACTAATGCTAGTAAATCATATTCCAATTGAGAGGTATGTCCGAGGTATTGCCGAAGTCACTAACAGTCAACATGTTCAGTATTTACGCACACTACTAACGGCAGCTAGAACCTACGCCTTGTGGCATATTAATAATCCCACAAAACATGCGGATGAGCCTTATATATTAACTGCTACAGAGGGTGATCAACTGTATAGAGGAGCTGGCTTTTCAAAACGCGCTCCAAGAGTAGTTAAAGCGCAAAAATATACTAAGAGAAAGATTATTACCTATGATGGTGAAGGAATTATTGCACCTTATTTTTCTAGATCAGATGGGCAAACCCTGTCATGGGATGATGGATTTGGCGGATCAACGAATTATCCCTGGGCGCAGAGCGTAACAGACCCATGCTGCTTTGGCTTGGAAAGATCTGGTCACGGCGTTGGATTATCTGGGGAGGGCGCTCGCTATTTTGCGCAACGTGGATGGAAATGGAAAAAAATTCTGAAATATTATTATACAGACGTTAAAATTCAATCTGGCTACTAATGATTGAAAAAATCTGAACTATTCAATTAGCATGGCGTCACCAAAGCTATAAAAGCGATACTGCTGGTCAATGGCATGACGATAAGTCTCTTGAATAAATTCTGTTCCTGCAAAAGCTGAAACCAGCATAAGGAGAGTTGAGTGTGGGAGATGAAAATTAGTAATCATTGCATCCACGATTTTGAAATCGTACCCTGGTGTAATAAAAATATCGGTCCATCGCTTATCAGCAACCACCTGACCGTCTTTCACGAATGATTCAAGTGTGCGCACAGTGGTCGTGCCAACAGCTACAATGCGGCGTCCGGTGGCTTTGGCTTGATTTATTCTTTGCGCGGACTGCTCGGTTATCACTGCATACTCGGAATGCATTTTATGGTTGGAAATATCATCAACCCGAACAGGAGAAAAAGTTCCAAGACCAACGTGCAGGGTAATTGGCACAAGCTCAATCCCCCTTTCAGACAGTTCGTCCAGTAAAAGATCTGTAAAATGGAGACCGGCCGTTGGCGCTGCGGCTGAGCCTTCATTCTCTGCGTATACCGTTTGGTAGCGTTCACGCAACTCTGGCTCTGATAATGTGGGCGCCTTAATGTAAGGTGGTATTGGCATTTCACCAAGCTCCCTCAGGCTCTCACGGAAGATTTGTCCTTGTTGGTTAAACTCCACAAACCAGGTATCACCCGAAGCTCTATCAATAACGCGCCCCTTTAAATCACGGTCACCTACAAAGGTAATCGACTGATCAACTTTAGTGTTACGACTACGAATCATGCATTCCCAAACCTCTCGCTCGGATTCATCGTCTTGTCTGTGAAGAAGTAATAGCTCAACTTTTCCTCCCGTGGGTTCTTTTTCACCTCTCAGGCGCGCAGGTAAGACCCTGGAGTTGTTAAAGACTAATACATCGCCGGCTTTTAGCAGCGACGTTAGTTCAAAAAAACTTCTGTCCTGAATAGATCCTAACTTTCTATCAAGCACCATCAACCGTGACTGATCACGACCACCAACCACTGGCTCCTGCGCTATGAGCTCCTCTGGTAAATTAAAAGCGAAATCGGCAAGATCCATATAGAATCTACTGCCTGGTAGGAGGCGTATAAATTGGCGGAACCTCTGACTGACCGGGTTGCGAGGCCCATGGAGGAGTCACTCCGGTCTGCTGAGGAGTTTGATCTGTTTGAGTAGAGCGAACTTCCCTCGGAATTCTTTCCACTGGAATTTTTTGCTGTTGTGGGTGGATAGCTGTAACAGGAGCTAGTTGCTGTATAAAACCACCTTGGCCTCCTTGCGCCTCTAACTCATGACGATAATCTTCTGACTGTCTAACGCGCTCGAGTTCTTGCATCTTCATAGCACGATCATGAACCTGCAAAATAACTTTGGCGACTTCTGATGGGTGAGGTACTTGCTCAAAAACAAATCTGGCCTCCTGACCGGCCGTTTGAATATGAACCTGTCCATAATCTAAAAATGTTTGAACCGTTCCTCTTACCTCCGAGGTAACGTCCTGGACTTTTACTATATTCAGCTCAGAGATAGTACGATTAAATAATCCTTCCTGTTCAATAGAAACCACGCGCTGATCAGTAACAACCCAAATGTCCAAATGATAGTCAACAAAGTCATGGAAATATGCGAGAAAGGAAAACAGATAGTACAAACAGAGCACAATAATTATAAGAGCGTATAGAGCCGACCCTGGCTCAATAGTTGTATCGGCGTAAAAATATAATACAGCCAGAACCACCGGGGGAACAATTAATGACGTTATCAGCTGAATGACATCTCGAGCTAATACTGTCCAGTTTCTTCTAAGCAATAAAACAACATTTTCGTTTGGTCGTTGAGTTGGGAAATGCAATGGACTATGCTCTTTAAGGTCGTGTCGAGCCGAAGGGCTGCCCGATCTCGGATCAGGAGATAGGAATGGTGCCGGAGTGGGACTTGATGTATTAAGGTTTGCGTCCATAGTATTAAATAATTGATCCGGTTGGAATTGGTGATCCGCCGGAAATAGATTCAAAGAGGGAAAAAAGATCGAACGAATCAAACCATGGAATATTCCAGAGTAGTAATACTGATACCGCAACAATGACTACGGAGAATCCGACAAAAACCATGGCATTTAATTTTCCAGTGAAGTCGAAGAAACCGAATTTAAATAAATGGTATATATTGAAAAATGTTATCACCAAAAAAATCAATATACCGATTAGGTAGATGATGAGTAGAATGTAAAATGGAATTTCCATCTAGATTGCTAATAAATTTTGACTAGCGGGGATAGGTAGACCCAAATGCCTGTAAGCACTTGGAGTGGTAACTCGTCCGCGTGGAGTGCGCGCGAGAAAACCAATTTGCATGAGAAACGGCTCGTGTATTTCTTCCAGGGTATCTTCTTCCTCGGCTGTGGCCGCGGCTAAAGTTTGCAAACCAACTGGACCACCATCAAATTTTTCTATGATGGTTAGCAGAAGCTTGCGGTCAACTTCATCAAGACCTAAATCGTCTATTGCCAACAGTTCCAAGGCTGCCTTACTCATTTCTAGGTTAACTTTACCACCATTATGCACCTGCGCATAATCACGGACCCTTTTAAGTAGGCGATTGGCAATGCGGGGAGTACGACGAGAACGACGAGCTATCTCAGAAGATGACTCCTCATCAATCTGCATGGCCAAGATCTTGGCAGACCTATGCACCACTTGGGATATTTCCTGATCAGTATAAAATTGTAACTTGTAGTGAGCTCCAAACCTATCACGCAGTGGCGCGGAGATAAGGCTCATCCGTGTGGTTGCGCCAATTATAGTAAATTTAGGGAGCTCTAAACGTAAGGTACGAGCAGCGGCACCTTTACCTGCAACTAGATCTAGCGCAAAGTCCTCCATCGCTGGGTAAAGTGTTTCCTCAATGATTTTATTAAGGCGATGTATTTCATCGATAAATAAAATATCGCCTTCCTCTAGGTTTGTTAAAATAGCTGCCAGGTCTCCAGCTCGATCAATTGCAGGTCCTGAGGTAACTCTAATATTTGCACCAAGTTCTTTAGCAATAATATGGGCTAGCGTGGTCTTACCTAAGCCTGGACTCCCATGCAACAACACGTGCTCAATAGACTCCTGACGATGTTTGGCAGCTTGAATCAGAATCTGCAAATTTTGCTTTAGAGTTTCCTGTCCGATGTAATCCCCAAAACTTCCGGGACGCAAAGTCAGGTCGAGGGTCTTATCCTCCTCCTTTTGATGCGGATTAGTAACAAATTCAATACTCATTTTTGGGGTGAAATTGCCTCGATTATACCTATTCTGATACAAAATCGCAATGCTTGTGGCATTGCGATTTAGGCTTAGATATCCAAGGGACCGCGCCGCTGTGGCGGCTTCTCATCTCCTATTTCTATATTTTTAACTGTTTTGGCAATGACCTCTCCATCTAAGTGACTCTGGTGTTGAGGAAGATTTATCTCAGGATGCTTGTGTTCATAAATCCTCTTTTGGATTTGAACGGTGGTGATAATAATCAGAATAATTCCAAGGATGGCTCCATTTATAATGATGATCCATGACGAGCCTGACAAATGCTTCTCCTCAATTACCACAAACCTAGCTATTTGAATTTCATCTGAGTAGACTCCTTGAGACTCTGATTGCAGGAAGGCTGTGTGCTCCCCTTCTGGAAGGGCATCAAGTGGGACAGATATTTGCCACTGACCGGTAGCGTCAGCACGTGTAACTTGAACTACAGGATCTGAACGCAAGGTAACGTATACAAGCGCATAAGGACTCACGGTGCCACTTAATTCGATGACTCCATGACTAGCCGCTGAAGAGCTAGCTCCAGGACCAAACTCGGAACTAATTCTAATCACACTCTCACCGGCATCGTTTACCTCTACTGGCGATGATAGAATTTCGCCCGTGTCACTGACGGAAATGGTGGATAGGCTTAGCTCAAACACACGCAGGCTCAAATCTAAGGAGGTTTTCAAAACCGATCGTTTTTCTGGATCTGTTTCGATTGTAAGATATTGAGCTGGAATCTCAGACGTGTCTTCGGTTGTAATGATTCCAACACCGTTTTCGACTACAACTTCATCCGTTAAATCAGAGACAGGCACGGAGCTGGGTTCGGCCGTTTCACCCGAATTAGCATTGACCGGTGAATCAGGATTAGAATCATTTACGTTGTCAGAACTGGTATCAGTCGGCGAATCAGGATTAGAATCATTTACGTTGTCAGAACTGGTATCAGTCGGCGTGGTAGGATTTGACGAAGGGGTGGCATCTGACTCGGTTGTGGTATCTGAAACTTCAGGTGAATCACCTGTGGCAACACCTGGCGCTTTATACGAAGCCGCGACGACGTAAGAAGTTGTAACTTCTTTACCTTTTAAATTCGTCCTTGGATCTTCAGCTTGGATACGCAGAACATGATTACCAATGGTGTCAGTTGGAAGCAAGAAGGTGTCCTGACCTTGAACGGAGCCTGTTACTGGCTCTAAAATAGAATCAACAATTAACACATCGTCTACCGTCACCCTATAAATGTTATCAGCACCGCCAGTTACCGTAATCGTCTTGCTGGTATTTTGTAAATACTGACCACTAACATCGCTGACTAATAAATCAACCACTGGGTGGGCGCGCTTTATTAGGTAGTTTTCAATCGAGTGAATTGGGAAATTACTGTCGTCTGTAAAATAAATATCAACCTTACAATCTTCTCCAATGCTGCAAGCGCCATCAAAAGACAGCTCATACTGCCACCCAATGTCAGTTATCCAGGTAACAGTACCCTGCTTCTTGTCATTTAAGTAGATCGTACCCTTTGATCCTTTTGGCCCAAGACCAACTAGAGTAACTGTTTCACTAGTTGTCATTCGGTAGTTGTAATCAGGGCTGCGTTCGTCAGTCGTAAAAGTTGACATCATCACCGCTGGAGATAGCTGTAAAAGCCGCTGATCAGAAGCGCTGTAGAATTCGTCTTTTAAAGATGAAAAGAGTACACGGTACGAACCTGCCGGTGGATCAAATGGCATAGAACAAAATTCTTCTCCAACCTGGATTTTGCACCCAACTGTAATCTTTCCAGTTAAAGTATTCTGCAATTCAACCTTTCCTGATAATCCATTCAGAATTCCACCAAACTGAATATTTTTTGTAGTGGCCGCAACGGTATATTCACCGATTAAACTCGTCAGGGTCGGCTTTTTATGAGTCTTCGTGAATGTAGCAATTTTAGTAAATGTAGACTGCTCCTTATTTTTCTTACTATTACGGACCTGCGCATGAGCAGTGTACTGAATGTAGCGCTTAAGATTTTTAAACTCTTGCGAGACTTCGCCATTATTTGAAGTCTTCCAATCACCTTTTACAACAAACTCATCTTTGGACTTTTTTATGTTAAAACGAACGTCACGATCTTTCGACAGCTCTTCTAATGTAATGGCTACCGGCTGATCTGGCTCTAAGTTTAAATTCTTTTTTGCATCATATACGACACGTTTGTTTACAGTAGCTGTTGCGACTTTTAGCTCTGAATCAAGAGCACCCAGGGTCTGAAATGAGAGAATTTGAGTTTGAGCAGAATCACTATCACTGGCCACTGTTACGCGATAGAAGTAATCAGTACCAGGAGTTAGCCCAGTAAGTTTTAGGTTATGACTTTTTTGTAAAACAGTTGACTGTAATGTGCTAGCAAGGTTTTGTGAATCAATACCATAAACAACAGTTGCCGTTGATTCACGATTTGAAGTGACTTGAATTTCTACAGTGCTGGCTGTGATTTCGCCGAGCGTCGCTGTAAGCTGAAGCTCAGGTGGAGTAACTATAACCTCCTCTTCCTCTTCGTCTTCCGTATAAGTCCAGGCAGTTGAAAATATTGACGAGTTGCCATTAGAGCTTTTACTAATAACTGCAAGCTCATCGCCGACTGTAAAATTAAATGAATCCTGTCCAATTACATCAGCCGTAATTTCCCAAAGTCCATCTGCTAAGATAGTTGAGTCTGAAGCAATCCATGTTCCATTTAGATAAAAATAGACAACCCCATCCTGCAGACCTCCTGTGCCTTGAACTGAAGTATTACTTACCGAGCTTATCACTGGCTGTCCAGGCCCTCCCGTATTGGATCCAGATTCTAATTGCAGTAACTTTTCTGGAAAGCCATCAATAAAGCTATTTACTAGAAATGAAACCCGCTGTGACTGCCCCTTGATGTTAAGATGAAAGGTAGAATTTCCAGCAAATCTATTTTGTCCCGACAAATCACTTGAACCAATAATTATATTCGATGAGGCTCCAGAAATACTGATGCCAAACTGTCCACCGGACACAGACTGGTCAATTGAATTGTAACCAAAATTATTATCAACAACCGTGCAATTCTGGCTTCCAGCATCAATCGCTAAACCTTCTTTGGTATAAGCCTGCATCGTATTTCCCGTGACGGTACAGCCAAGCACGTCTGAGAGGAAGATTCCTGTACCGACACCTTTAATAACATTATCTTGAATGGTAATACCATCATGTATCGACTCTAAGTGAATACCGTTTGCTCCATTTGAGCCAATGGTATTTTGTGAAACTAATGGATCATGAACATTGGCAGTGCCAACTATCTTGATGCCGTGACCAGCGTTGTTGTAAGAGGATACATTTGTGACACTTAAAACCCCGCCAGTCGGATTGCCTATATCAATCCCATTAGCTTCATTATTGGCTACAGTTGTGGTGTGTTGTTGGTTGCCGATCGCTAAACCAGAGAAGCTTTGGACTAATATACCAGGACCGCTGTTACCTAGATCGGCAGTTCCCGCTAGATCAGTGCCAATTCTTACCTCGCTTATTTTAGTGCCTTGACTGCCATTATTGATCGTAATACCACTTCCTTTATTGTAACCAATGACGACTGGTTGAGCGACACCAGAGACATTCTTTCCAATGGTAGTATTGTTAGAACTATTAACGATGATTCCATTGGCTCCATTGCCCAGATCACCGGCCCCAGGCTTAACTCCCACATAGGCATTTGCCACGGTGGTTGATTCTGACTGATCTATAAATATACCCGAGCCACCATTACCAGCGACTACAATATCTCCATCCGTCCCAATAATTTGAGTACCCGTAGCCATAGTGATATTTAGGCCGGATAGTGTGTTTGGAATTAGAGCGCCGTCACTCTTTACCCCAAACAATCCACTAGTGACACTTGCATTACTGCCCCTGATTTCTAATCCAAAGTTGGAATTTCCTATTACGACGCGTCCAATGGTAGCGTCGTCTCCATTAACAATAATGCCATTTCCAGACAGTGGGCCGGACGTACCGTCTGGCTTAACCCCGATGCGAACATTCTCAATGACCGCCCGGGCAGCGGTTGCGTCAACCATGATTCCTGAGGTCGTTCCGAATACAAATACACGATCCTTTACCGCGGTATTTTTACCAATCCTAATATCATTACCCTGAACATGAACTCCAGCAAACGGACATCCACCAAAGGCCAAGCCACCAACGGAACTACCAGCGGCCGCCTGAGTCAGGGCCAAACAATTTGTTCCGGGCGCTAGGGCGGTTCCATCAACAATAGCCCCAAGTGAATCAATGTTGTCAGCAACATGAATACTGACATTGCTGTGATTGATGGCTGGTAGCGCGCTGGCTAATGTGATAGTCGGTGTTCCAGCTAACTTGATGATAATTTCTGGAGTCTGATCGGCAGGTGAGTTGTTTGCGTCGACAATAGCTCTCCTTAAGCTACCTGGACCGGCGTCTGCACTAGAAGTTACGTCTAGAGTTGGGCCAGCTAGGACTCTCTGAACTGGAAAGATTGATTGGGCAATACTGATCGACAATACAATTCCAGCTATCAGACCAGCTGATGATCCTACCGTATAGAGTCGGACGTGGCGTTTAAACTTAACATGCTGAGTATAAGAGGCAGACCACAGACCATCCTCATTTTGAGAATGTAAAGCCTCAAAACTACTAGCTGACGAAGACAGCAGTACCCGCATGGCACTATGGGCCGCAAAAGCCAGATATCCAGAAAATAAACCAGCTGCCGCCACAAGACGTCCCGCGAATGATTTAGACTTAGCGTCTCTGTACGCTTGCTCCTGAATTTTTATATACCTGTGCATGCGAAGGGCAGATGCTTGTTTGTAGTGTTTGTTATTTTTTTTCATGGTACTACTATCGCTAATCTTAGCGAAACAGATGGCGCCAGATAAGTTTTTCCACAGTTTATAAATAAACTGTGGATGAGCGCTTACTTATGAGGTTATTGTAGCATTTTGAGGCTATTTTGTCAATTGTCTCCCCCTAATAGGGCGCCCACCCATTGAACTGTCCACAGTTTAATCCACATAATCTGTGGAAAAGAACTAATGTTGGGCAAAAAACACCGCCCGTCGCGTAGACAGGCCTTGACAGGACGCGCGGACGCTGATATACTCTCCGGTCCTAATCGACATGACCTGACTTCAGAGGTCTTAAGGACGAGGTAAACAAATAAGAGATTTGTTGAAAAAGTGATTTATTGGGTGGCCACAACTATCCAGCAGGCACGACAAGCATGGGAAGGTGTTCCTTGGAAAATTCAGGCTCCGGCTCGAATCTTCCAAATATACATTCTCTTGCCTGCTGAATAGTGATGGTCACTTTTTTATTACCAAAAAAACTAGCGCATTCAAGCGCTAGTTTTTGTAAACTGGCTCTGTATACTACTCACCGGTGGTTTTAGCTGCGTTCTTTTTCTTTTTAGGCTGGACATCGCCTGTGGTGTCTGCAGGATCCTCCGTTTCTGGCGAAGTGGTGTCCTCAACGGGATCATCAACGGTATCAGCTTCTTCTAAAGCAGCCGCCGGGTCAACGCCAACCAAGCAGACGGCCTGCCAAGGTTTATAGGTTGAGGTAAAGGTCTCTTGATGGGAAGTGCCATCAAGATATTGAATGGTGTAATCAAAGGCAGCGCTGGTACCTGCGTGGGCTGACTCTGTGCAACGTCGCTCGCCTGGAGCTAGCTCAGTGGTTTCGACCTCCTTAGTTGGTGGCGGCGAAACCCAACCACTGATGGTTGGTGGCGTAAAATCAGCTATACGACCGTCATCGGTTCCCCAATAATCAAAGTATAAATCATTTCCTTCCAGGCGAGTCTGTAGCAAAATATATCCAGGAGTGTCATTTATAAAACGAAGATCAGGCCAGCCTTCATAAATAGTGGCGTCAGTGCCAGGTAGACCGTTGCGATCATCAGCGTAGTAGGACACGGCATAGGAATGGTTTTGACGGGCGGTGATATCAAGTCCAGAAAACATAGCTCCGCGAAAAGTAGTAGTGCCAATTTGGCAAAGACCTCCACCAACCTCAGGGGTTGTTTCATTACCTTTAATAACTAATTCTGCTACATAGCCATTCTCAAGGGTAAAAGGCTGAAGAGCATCAACCAAAGAAAATTCCTCATTAGGAGCAATTAGTAACCCGTTTAGTAACTCTATCCCTCGTGAGATGTTTTGACGACGGTTATATGGACTCCCAGCCATATTGGAGTGGCCAGTGCCAAGAATATCTTTAATGCCTAAATCATTGGCATTTTCCTGCGAGAACTTGGGTTCTTCTACTACCACGGACAAGACCACATCATCACTGACTCCCTGTAGATACTCCATAATAGCAACGCTTGTGGCCAAGTAATCAATCGTACGCCCCTCTTGAGCCTCACTAAATTGGGTTAAGCCAACAACGCTTCCTCCAGCGTCCTTATCAACCTGCCAACGGCCTTCTTGAGGACTAACCACAACCTCAGCGGCTGGCTTTGAGAGACTGTCCTCTAAAATATTAGCATCAATGCTCAATTGACCTTGGGTAGAATAATTTAACCAACTACCAACCTCTGCACGATCATAAGTCCAAGTCTTATCTTCCCAAGTAATAGTAACTGGAGCTCGAGATAATAAGTCGTTAATAACGTCCAGGTCATTAGTGACATCTGCTGCTGTGACTTCTGGGGAAATGGACTGCAAGGAAATTACAATGGAAGTTGAATCCAAATTCTGGATCTGCTCAACAACTTGATCAACTATTGAAGTGACATCAAACTCCATTCCAGATTGCTCTGGAACTATTTCTACCGAACCGTCAGTAGTAATAAATAGACTAGCGTTTTGTGACGGCGATTCAAAAGAACTAAAGTTTTCGACAATCAGATCCTCAATGATCTGGCGATTAATTGTTTCGTCTAACATAATATTTCTGCCAGATCGCCAAGCGTTAAACTGAGCCAAACTCTGCTCCCGTTGACTTCCGGTGCGCCCGATGGCAAAGGCTTTATCTATAGCAGCTTCACTTTGAGTAGAATAGAGCGTCTGCACCGTACCGCTAAATGATAACGGTACAATTTCAGGCAGCAGTACCAATGAAGAATTGGTCTCTTCAGTTACTGCTCCTGCCCCAGAAAATTCAATTAGTATACCCGACTGATACAACTGATCTACCTTACTGTCGACTGCTTCTAATGCCTCACTATAGGTTAAACCTGAAACAACAACATCAGCCACCGCCACACCTGGATATACTTTATTCTCAAAACGACTCAAAAATTGGTCGTATAAACCGAGCCCAATGGCAATAATAAGTAAAATAATACTAGCTAAGACCGAGATAACAACGGCAACTCTCCGGAATCTTTGCCTTTTTTTTGATGAGGCGGGCAGATCCTTAACGGGAGGCTTAGCCTTGGACTGGTTTTGTTTGTGGGGTGTTTGGGGCGTGCTCATTGGAACTGCTCATCAATTCGTTCAAAATTGCGTGGGTAGTGGTAAGTGTGAGAATAACTTGATCTCCATCTTTAATGGCAGCTAGCGTCGGATCATCTTCAGAGATTGACCATTCAAAATCGTGACCATCTGGGAGAGTGACGGTGACGGCCTGAGGAGAGGTTGATTTAACAGTGACTTTTTGAAATATAGACATACTCGGTGGGAGTTAAAATACTGCGGCCGCTCACGTTATCACCGCCAGAAGCGAGTTGTCAATTACGATACTTCCAAAACATCAATCTTCCCATTGCGAGAGCGAGCTGACTTAGGCAAGCTAATGGTCAGGATACCGTTTTCTAGAGTAGCTTCGATCTTTTCGTGTTGAATATCAACCGGAAGTATTACTGATCTGGAGAACCCGCCCCAATAGCACTCCTGCAAAAAATAGTCATCGGCCGGGATTTTTTTACCTGGGTCACGACGTCGCCCCTTAATTGTAACCATGTCTCCATTCATCTGAACGTCTAGGTCTTCGCCACGCACTCCGGCTACGGTTGAAGTGATAATAATAGCGTCGGCTGTCTGATAAACATCAACAGCTAGCTGCCCATCATAAGATTCATCATCGGGCTGCTCTAGCCACTCATCATCGATATCTTGAGGGTTGTAATCATCGGTGATGGTTCTTTTTGACCCTTCAGCAGCACCTTGTTTTAGCGAGCGCAAGGATGCTACTTCAACAAAAGACTGTTCAAAAAAATCGTCCGTAAACTGAACTTCAGGACCACTGAGTTCTTTTATTTTTTTGGCGAATGAATCTGAGTCTGACATGTTTTTTTATTCAATAGAATTATACTTATTGTGGCTCTATTAAGCAAGCAGATTTGACTCGTTTGTCGAACTGGAGTAAAAGTATTTTGACCTTCATCAAAAGGAGTAGGTCATGCGCGCATTACTGTGCCTGATGCTTGTCCTGGGAATCACAGGCTGCAACCAAAACAGTCTGCTGGTCATAAACCGCTTCCACTACGATGTGGAAGTCTCTCTCTACCAAGTTCTCCTCGTGAATCCGACGGAAGAGACTTGTGGCGAGGGCGAGGTGGACACCAAGCACCTGCTGGAAGACTCCCTGACGGTCAAGACGGACGACTCTGTCTACATTCCAATCTTCACAAAAGACTTCTGGCAACCCGAGGACAAGGGTGATGAGGAGGTCATCACCTGCCTCGAGCTGATTCTCTTCCCAGGAGAACGTGACTTCTCCAGTGGAGTCTTCACCTGGTACGAGGGATCTACCTGCGTCATCGCCGTTCGATCGGCGGGCGAGGACAAGGTCTACTGCGGGTGAATCAATGGCGTGCACGACAGATCAGTGTGCGCTTCTTTTTTTTCTTGACTGGCCAGTGCTGCACTGATATACTCCGGCTTGCGTTTTTGATTCATGCCCGCATCGTCTAATGGTTAGGACACCAGGTTTTCATCCTGGCAATCGGGGTTCAATTCCCCGTGCGGGTACACTATCTATAAAAACAGTCCGGTTTGTCCTGGACTGTTTTTATTTGCCTAACTTAGGATAACTTGCATTAAGCCAGGAACTGCGGGTATGGTATAAATAATCTAAATAGATGTGTCTTATTTAATCATCATTAAAACATAGCTATGGGAGAGCCTGGATCAGTACGAAGACCACCGTACAGCAAAAAAAAGTCTGGTACATTTGGAACAAAAGAGGCTCTCCTCTTTGCCGCCACTAGCCTTACGGGTGGTGCGGCTACAGGTGAAACGCCTGCCGCACCTACCATGGAATCAACCTCTATTGAGTCTGCAGCTGGTGGCAATCTTGAGATAAATACTAATTTAGCAATGAGGTCTACTCTTGATAGAGTGCCAGAGCCTTTTGGAGATACTGACACCACCTCTACGGAAGACGTAAATGAAGGAATGTCTCCTGAAATCGCTAAACAACAACAAAGAGCGGGTGAGTTAACTGATCTAATTACGGAGACCTTTGGTGAAAGGTTCATGCCAATGATAATGATGAATGATGATGGCAGCACATACGTCACCTTCTCTTCTGATTCAGCTGGCGCTTCGATGTCTGTCTACCCACAAAACGATGGATATGTTGTGGTCCCAGAAGGAAACGCGTTACTAGTTAATGACATTGCCGGAGGCGGATCAAATGATGGTTATTATTTCGAAAAAGATGAGGATCTACCGGATGTGCTCGACGCCTTGGACGTTTTTGCAGAGTCAGAAGAAAAGCTCAGTCAATTAGCGGAAACAGAAGCTAATGATGAAAATGACACAGCCAATTTAGACACTGGTATTTTGCAAAGCCAAGAAGTGACCGTTGCGCAATCTGACGCAGCTAGCAAAGAACTAACTGAAATACTTGGCGAAGCCTCTCGGTTTCCTTTAGATAAGCTAAAAAGCGTCGGCGAGAACAATGGCTGATTGCTGGTTGGTGAACATAATTAATAGCTGAAAATTTATCTGTTTACAGTTTAAGCTACTCGCTGTACCGTATAGATACTTATGACAGTAGATTCGGCACTTGATGCAATTCCAATTAGAGCTAAGGGGAGAGATGCCAATAAAACGGAGGCTTTTTTATACCGCCGAATGGAAAAAAGCGATCCAATGCTGGCTGAGATTTCGATTGAAGCACGTAAGTTAGAGCAACAGCGGAGTGCGCATTTGGAAGACATTACAGCCGGCCAATTGGAAGTGGCAGGAGATTATGAACAGCTAGAAAAACTACCTGACCTGAGACGATTTCCAGTATCAATAGCCAGAAGAGGAGGAGTGATTACGCGAGAGCCAGACCGATTCAGTTTTTTATTTGACGAAGCCACCCAGGCGGCACTGCCAACTGTACTCCGACTAACTGAGCCTCAGCTAGCGGCAGCTGCTCAGTGGGACATGATTCCAACACTTGAGCTGCCTCAAGGAATAACAGATAAAGGTCGCGCTGCTCGAGGTGATAAAGGTCGCGCTGAAGCTTTAATGATTGACGACTTAGCTTTTAGGGCTGTGCGTAGAATATTTAACGTAGCCAAACGACAACGCGTGGTAGATCTTCGTCGTCATTATTCAGGACAGTCTATAGATGAAGTAATAGCTTCACTTGATGAGGCCGCCGCTAATCAGGAATCCGAAGTGGCTATAAACTGGCGAAGGGTTTATGCCGACTATATATCTCCAGCCACTATGGCTGAGCGCTTGGTTGAAACCTGCCTGACGCGTGCTGGTGAATTCACACCCCTTCCTCTAACAACGTATAGCGCAAAAGTTGGTACTGACCTAATGACCGGTGTAGACCTCTACGCTAGATATGGGAAAGACGATGAGTCTGCTCTCATGGTCGGCTTAGACGTGACAACCAGCACCAATTATGATGTCGTGTACAGAAAGAAAATGCAGGCCTCCGCTGCCGATCCAAATCAAACTGTACGAGACCCTAGAGACCCGAGCCGGAGAGTCCCTGTCACCTTTACAATAGTTGATGTTCCATCCGTCGACACCCGAAGTGCTTTAGTAAACTGGCAAAGACTGCGTGGAAACAGTGCTATTACCCCTGAATTTTTTCTGAGATATGACCACAGGCGAGATTTAGTACAAAGAGCCATGCAGCGTATTAGGAGGCCTGACGGAACGCACCCACTAGGTGAAGCTGAAAAAAATATGGACTACTACCTCCAAGCATATGGCGCGCATGAAACCAAGGGACATATTCCTCGGAATGAAATGCTGGACTATAGGGAGTTAGAAAAAATGGCTAGCAAATAGTTGGGATTTTTAAAAAAAAGATGCCGCTGGATCCTCCCTCCGGCGGCTTTTTCGATTCAGCGGATGTGCTGCACGGTTGCGGTGTCGATGGGGTGCGACAGGTGCAGGGCAGCCAGCGCCCGGAAGGCGACGTTGGTGGCTTGCGGCACGCCCAGCTCCCTGAGCTCACCATCCGGCGTGAACCGGTTGGCGTAGATGGCGGTGACGACGCCACACATCAGCTGCTCCTCGGCGGGGCCACACTGCAGCAGCGGAACTGCCCGGTGGCTCAGCCCGAAGGCCAGCACGGCAGCAGCCCCAGGTGCAGCGCTCTACCGTCACCGTCGAAGAAGGCCTGATCGGCCAGTGCGTTTTTCGACACTCGTCCTCCAGTTTGCTCTTGATTTGAGCAGTGAGAAGTTGAAGCTATATCAAGCCAGGCCACCTTACTGACTGAGTCAAATTTGGTCAAGAAAAAAAGAAACTCTGGACTGTTCTCTTCTTGTGGAAGGCGAGAAACAGGTCAGAGTTGGTCAGGCTTGCCCGGTGATCAGCCGGATCTCGTAGGCCTGCCGGTCCGAGGCCAAAATGGGCGGATAGGCAGCTAGTGTCTGCTCGGTACGCCACTTCGGGTGCGGCTGCATCACATCGGAGCGCCCCTGCGAGAAACAGTGGCTCCCGACCCGGATTGGGCTGCCTCCGGCACTGCGAATGGTGCGCGCGACCTCGATCTCGCGAGGCAGAGCCACAACTTCGTGGAAGCCCTTCCAGATGGCTCCTCCAGTCATGTACTCAGCCTCGGCTCCGGCCTGGCAGAGGAAGCAGTTCCCTGGCACGCGGATCCGCACTCGACGACCGTCTCGCGTCCACACGATGAGCCCACCAAAGTTGGCCTTCCCGTGCATGGCGAAGCGGTCAAAGTCGTAGTGGAAGCCAGCGATCAGCTCCCACTCGTTGAGTTTGGACATGTCGACGATGGTCGGGGCCAGCAGGCTGGTTCCTCCGTTGATGATGCCAGCGGTGAAGTAGTCGCGCTCGACACCCGCACCGAGAGCGACCATCTCCGCGTGGGTGATGTTGGCGCTCAGCAGCGTGCGTCCCCAGAGGTCATTGGCTTCGATCCAGCCCTCGAACTGCTCTCCCGGCGGTGCGATCTGCTCCCCCTTGAGGGTGGCGAGCAGGCCGTCCGCCATGTTGCGCTCCCACTCAGGCAGCCAGAGACGATGGTGCCACCGCCCCTTGCGATCCGGAGGCGGCCTGTCGAAGCCGGCTGTGAAGGGGCGATTCTCCTCGGTGAGACCCTCCACCACCTCCGGCCAGTGCCGAGCGGTCTCGCGGCCGGGGGGCCACCAGCCGATGGCCATGCCGGTCTGGTCCCGACGGCAGTCCTCCTGCAGCTCAGGAGTAGCAGCACCGAAGCACTGCATGAGCTGGAGGAACCGAGCACGGTGGCGCAGTTCGGCCCGCGGGTCCCGCACGACCGAGACTCCGAAGTTGGCCATGGCTTTCCAGGCCTTCTCACACTCCGCCAGAGCGGCGGAGCTTCCGGGATCCGTCAGATACGGACCCAGGTTCACCACCGGAAGATCGATGGTGGGGACACGACGATCAATGAGCTGTCCCATGTCAAACTCCACAGAAGCGGGCTAAAAAGCCCTGGTTGAAGATGCTGAAATACCTTAGCACGGGAATAAAATCACGCAAGAATTGCCAGGCCTTCCTAGGCAATGTAGTATCGGATATATGAAAATACTAGGCATAGAAAGTTCGTGTGATGACACTGGTGTAGCCGTAGTCGAGGCTAAGGCGGACGGCAGTTTTGATGTTATGGCCAACATTATAGCCAGTCAGGACCACAGGGAAACTGGTGGTGTTGTGCCAGAGGTTGCCGCCAGACATCACGCCGAGGCTATTTATCCAACCATTGACCGCGCCCTAAGTGAGGCAGAGTGCTGGATAACCGACATTGATGTTGTAGCGGTAACTCGTGGACCTGGCATGATGCCCTGTCTACTCGTGGGAGTTGAAGCGGCTAAGACCATAGCTGCTGCTACCGGTCTACCAATTATTGGTGTGAACCACATGGCTGCCCATATCGCCTCTACTTTTGTAGAGCATCCTCACATCACTTTTCCAGCGGTGGCTTTATTGGTGAGCGGCGGTCACACCATGCTAGTTGGCATGAATGGGCCTGATGACTATTTCTTAATTGGGACCACTCGAGACGATGCAGCGGGAGAGGCTTTTGATAAAGTGGCAAAAATGCTAGAGCTGCCCTACCCAGGTGGCCCAGAGATAAGTCGACTAGCTGAAAGTGGCGACGCTGGGGCAATTAACTTTCCGAGGCCAATGATAGACTCTCCTGATCTTGATTTTTCTTTTGCTGGATTAAAAACTGCTGTGCTCTATTACATTAGAGACAACGGTCCGCTAACTGAGCAACAGAGAGCCGATGTGGCTGCCTCGTTTCAAGCTAGTGTGGTCGAGGTTATTGTGAGCAAAGCCACTAAAGCTGTGTCTCTGCATAATGCTAAAACTATCATATTAGGTGGTGGAGTTTCAGCCAACGCTGAACTTAGAGCTAGGTTACAAAGTGTGTTAGGACAGGGAGATAATCGCATAGATGTAGTCGTGCCATCACCTGGTTTGTTTACTGACAACGGCGCGATGATTGCTGTAGCAGCTGGCCCGCGCGCACTAGCGGGAAGCTTTGATGACTGGAGAGAGATTGAAGTAAACCCTAAACTCAAATTGGCCTAAATTAGGCAACAAAAAAATCCCGCAACGGTGCGGGATTTTTTGAACTGTCTAGAGTTAACTAGCTAGCTAGTAATGTATCAAGCTGTGAAGCCACAGTTTCGTACTGTAGAGCACCTGGAATTGACTTTAAGATCTTGCCATCCTCATCGATAATGACTGAGAAAGGAGTTCCAGTTCCGCCAAGAGCCTGGGCCTCGGCAGCGTCAGCGCTGACTCTGCTTTCAGTGTCTTTATTTTCTACACAATCTGTAAAGGTAGAGATGTTTAAGCCAATATCAGTTGCAATAGTGAAGAGCTCTGCATCTTCTAAGCCATTATTGGATGGCGTGCGCTCATAAATAAGGTCAGTATATTCCCAGAACTTATCTTGGTCGGCAGCACACTCCATAGCGATAGACTCGCGCACAGCCTTAGGATGAAGTGAAGTTAATGGAAAGTTCTTGTATGACCAAGCTACCTTACCATCATAATCGGTCATCACTTGCTGAAGCGTGGTATGAAAACGCTTACAGAATGGGCACTCAGGATCAGAGTACTCCACGATTGTTAGTGACCCTTCTCCGCGAGTATTACGCAGTGAGTCTATATCTACTTTACCAGCAATAGTGGTGCCACTATTTACATTAGCCGCTGCGGCTGCCGTATTGGTGTTTGACTTAGTCGTCTTGGTACTTCCCGTGCCGAGGTCAACTCCCTTTACCACCATTAGCAGCAGGATACCAAAACCTACTACAGCGTAAACCGCTGTCGCAGTGATAACACCCGCCCAAAATGCAAACTTTGGTGGCATGGAGGAGAACATTGATTCAGAATTTTTTTGCTCTTCCATAACAATATAAATGAATTAATCTTTGATAAGGATACTAATTGTAGCACACTGCGTCAATCATTGGTTATTCGTGCATTAAGCACAATCTAAACCAGGATGATTTGGTCTATTAATTGATACGCAAGTATTTAATAATAACTTGCAATTTAGGTTTTTTCTGGATTTTTCATATTTTATCCACAACGACTAATTGACTCACACTGGCCTTTCCGGTAGTGTCAGACATTGCGTGTCACAAAAATCTTGTGACCAAGTTCATTGGAAAATATTACGACTCTTTACTGACCGCCTTGTTGGCTGATTTTTTTTCGGCAGACGGTGGCAGTCAAGATAAGTTTTTATACTCTTTCGTTTGTGGAGAGCAATAAGTGTAGTCAGAAGCCTAAACTTGGCAGCTGATCCGCTGATTGCTCTCCATGAGCTTCTTTGCTCCGTAACCAGGAGCCAGAATCGTGTAGCGGCTGAGGTGGGGTTCTTCCTGCCAAAGCCATCCCGGGCCACATGGCCCATTAACCCGTCTGGCGGCATCACCAAAAAAACCGCTGACCAGACATCGTTCGAGGCAATCACCCATGGTTCGCTCCACTCTCTCTCTCGCGGACACCCGCGTTCCCGCGGTCCTGATCGGCCGCGCCACCACCACCAAGCTCGCCGCCCAGATGGACGACAAGCTGACCCACGTGGTCATCTCCGGCTCGCCGAAGATGGTGCTGGAGCAGCTCGACCAGCTCGACTTCGACCGCAAGGTCGTCTGCAAGCTGGGCTTCGACGAGCTCGGGATCGCCATCGTCGTGGACACCCGTCAGCTCGAGCCCAACGGCTCGGTGCTGACCATCACCGACCTGGGGAACGGCATGCCCGCGGGCTACACCACCGCCAACGCCATCGCCCGCAAGGGCCAGCTGGTGCTGCTCGAGATGCCCAAGGGCCAGGCCGATGACACCGTCATCTCCCTGACCTGCGACACCATCGACGGCCTCACCGACGAGGACGAGGTCCTCGGCTCCACCCACGGTGCCGACAAGATCTCGCTCTACGGCGTCGACGGCGAGTTCGACCTCACCGTCATCTCCCTCGAGTCCGGCAACTACCAGACCCTCCCGGCCTTCACGGCCTACGAGGGCGAGCTGGGTGCCGACCAGGACGCCAACTTCCAGGCCAAGTACGCCTGGGGCAACGGCAACCTGGTGGCCGCCGCCGTCGACAGCGACGGCAACCTGACGATCGCGGGGATGACCTGCGAGGACATGGTGGCCTACGCCGAGCGGGAGACGGACGTCGCCTTCACGAAGATCGGCGCGGTGCAGCTCAACAGCGGGGACCAGGTCATCGGCCTGGGTCACGCCAAGGGCACCTACACCGCGACGGTCCTCGACCGCGACGGCCAGCTCCGCTTCGTCGGCTTCAAGGTCGACTGGTCGGCCACCGACGACAAGGTCTCCCAGATGGAGGACGACCTGGCCGTCAACGTGGACGACGTCCTCGGGGGCACCACCCTGGCCTTCAAGGGCTGGTCCCACGTCGACGGCGCGCTGCTCTTCGTGGACCCGACGACGGGTACCAAGTGCCTCCTCAAGGCGGAGAACATCCCCGGGTGGTCGAACTACCTCGACCAGCTGGGCGTCATCGCCATGGGCGAGGCCGCGCCGATCAGCTGATCTTCAGCTGGCCACGTAGGCGGGAAGCTGCAAGGAGTCACCTCGCGGTGACAACGGAAGAGTAGCCCGCCTGCGTGCGTGCGGCCCAACTCCCCTCGGGGAAGACGGCCGCATCGACATTCAGGCTCTTTTTTTTACCTGTTGACATTTTATGCTAGCGCGCTACACTGGCCCTACAAAGGAAAAAGGCGTTTTACCGTTGGGCTGTGTCGCCAGCGGGAGTCGCGCAGAAAATGGCTCGCAATCACATAGAGCTACCAACTGCGCCGGGTCAGTCTCCGTCAATGACAAATAAAGTGCTTGTCGTGCCGACAGGAATTCAGGTGGTACCGCCCCCTCAACAAGGGCCCTGATCTAAGGGTCTTTTATTGTTTTACAAATATGGAATACACCGATCGAATCTTTGGAACCTTCACGATTGACGAACCGGTCATCGAAGAGCTTATATTGAGCCGGCCGATTCAAAGACTGAAAAATGTTAATCAGTACGGAGCGTCATTTTATCGCTTTCCTCACCTGTCTACCACCCGCTTTGAACACAGCGTTGGGGTTTACTATGTATTAAAAAAATTGGGCGCCTCTGTCCTTGAACAAGTGGCTGGATTACTGCATGACGCTCCGCATACAGCCTTCTCCCATGTTTCTGATGTGGTGTTTGGAGACGCTTCCCAAACCTTTCACGAACAGTTTCATGAGAAAATTATCTTTGAGTCAGAAATTCCAAAGATAATGAAACGGCACGGCTTGTCCGTTTGGCGTCTGCTAGAAAAAAAATCCTTTAGGCTGGCGGAGAGAGATTTGCCTGACCTATGCGCTGATAGAATTGATTACTTTTTTCGTGACTGTGTGACTGACAAGCAGCTCGATCTTTTGCTAGCCCGTCGGATGATGGACGATATGATTGTGTTTGATGGGGACGTGGCTTTTCAGGATCGTGATCTGGCCAAAAAATTTGCTATTACCTACCGTGAGGCCAACGAAAAACTGTGGGCCAATCCTTTGCAATCAGGTTTGTACTACCTGCTGGCCTCCGCCATGAAAGTTTCTCTGGAAGAGGCTATCATCTCCTTTGACGACCTATTTACGACTGACAAAGAGGTTTATGAAAAAATGAAAAAATCTGGAAATGCTGAGGTGTTAAAGTATTTGCATGACATGGAGCACTTGGAAGTTAGGGAGGATGACAAAGATTACGATTATCATATTTTATCTAAAATTAGAGTGGTAGATCCCTACGTACTGGTGGATACTGAGGGTAAAACTGAAAAACATCGAATCAGCGAACTAGAACCAGCCCTAGCCGAGAGTAACGCTCGCTTCCTGGAAAAAGCCTCGCGCGGACACTACGTCAAAGTCATCTCCTAAACTTACTACCCATATGCCAGATCACGACATGGAAAAAGCTTACGACCCAAAACAACACGAGGATAAGACCTATCAACGCTGGGAGGAGAGTGGTTATTTTAATCCAGACAACTTACCAGGAGACCGTGTGGAGCCGTATGCCATAATGATGCCGCCTCCAAATGTAACTGGCGTTCTGCATTTAGGCCACGCCCTGGAAAATACAATTATGGATATTGAGGCGCGCTATCAACGAATGCTTGGAAAGCGAGCAATGATCGTGCCTGGAACGGATCACTCGGCCGTGGCTACTCAAGCCAGAGTAGAGGATAATTTGCGCAAAGCTGGAATGGAAAATCCGCGTCAGGAGTTGGGTCGTGAAGGACTCCTGGAAAAAATCCGAGAGTACGCCGAGGATTCAAAGTCGACAATTTTGTCACAGATTCGAAAAATGGGAACCAGCGCTGACTGGTCTCGATTGGCTTATACTTTTGACGAAGAGCGTTCACGCATTGTGAACGAAGTTTTTGTAAAGATGTACAACGATGGGCTAGTTTACCGAGGGTATCGGGTAGTTAATTGGTCTATTGCTGGTCAGTCAACGGCCTCAGATGACGAACTTGAATACAGTGAGCGCACCACAAAATTATATACCTTTAAATATAGTGCTGACTTTCCTATTCCAATTGCCACGGTTCTTCCAGAAACCAAGTTAGGAGACACGGCTGTAGCGGTCCATCCTAGTGACGAGCGCTACGCAGAGTATATTGGACAGACTTTTACCGTTAATGTCGGGGCGGCGAAGCCTCTGCAAATTCACGTAATAGCCGATGACAATGTAGACCCCGCCTACGGTACAGGTGCGCTTGGCGTGACTCCGGCACATAGCGCCTCTGACTTTGAATTGTACGAAAAAAATCCACAGATTGGATTGATTCAGATAGTTGGTAAAGACGGCCTGATGACAGATGAAGCCGGTGCTGACTATGCTGGTATGCCGTACAAAGAAGCTAGAGAAAAATTTGTGGAGTGGCTAAGGAGTAATAATTTAATGATCTCCGAGGAAGACATTACTCACAACGTTTCACTGTCTGATAGGTTTAAAGATGAGATCTGGCCGATGCCTATGGAGCAGTGGTTTGTAAGCGTGACTAAGGAAATCCCCGGCCGTGGAAAAAGCTTGAAAGCACTCATGCGAGAGGCGGTTACCACGGGACTTAACGGTGACACCACAAAAAAAGTTACCATCACTCCTGACAGGTTTGAAAAAATATATTTACAGTGGATAGACAACTTGCGTGACTGGTGCATATCTCGTCAGATATGGTGGGGTCACCGTATCCCCATCTGGACTCGAGGAGAAGAAACCTACTGCGGTGTGTCTGCCCCTGAAGGTGACAACTGGGAACAAGACTCTGATACGCTAGACACTTGGTTTAGTAGTGGGATGTGGACTTTTTCAACTTTAGGTTGGCCAAACAATTCTGACTTTGCGACCTATCACCCATCCGCCTGGATGCAAATGGGCCACGAAATTCTGCGCCTGTGGATGGCACGAATGATTATGTTTTCTGCTTATGCAGTTGAAGATGTTCCATTTCACGACGTTTATATCCACGGTATTTTGCGTGACAAAGATGGTCGCAAATTTAGTAAGTCTTCCGGTAATGGTATTGACCCGCTCGATGTAATTGCTGAGTATGGTACTGACGCTTTGCGTATGAGCTTGATAAAGGGCATTGCTCCTGGAAACGATTCCAGATTTTACGAGGACAAAGTGGCTGATGCGCGAAATTTTGTAAACAAACTCTGGAATATTTCTCGCTTTGTTACCATGCAAGAAGCTCAAACTACCAAAGAAGCGTCGCTGGCAGACCGTTGGATAGAATCCAGGGTAGCTCAGCTTATTACTGAGGTCTCATCTGATTTAGATAGCTATCAGTTTAGTCAGGCCTCAGAAAAACTCTACGATTTTGTTTGGCATGAGTATGCTGATTGGTATATTGAGATGAGCAAAGTTAGCGAGCTTGGCTCTCGTGGTCAAAAAGATATTTTAGAGGTACTACTGCGGATGCTTCACCCATTTATGCCGTTTGTTACAGAGGTTTTAGCCGAGAAAATTGGTCTCTCCGAAACTTCAGAATTACTCATGGTAGCTGAGTGGCCAAAAGCAGATCCAGCCGCGATAGACAAAGAACTTGATAAAAGAATGGTAACGATTCAGGAGCTAATTTCTGGAGTGCGTAGCTTGCGCAAAGAATATCAGGTTAAACCTGGAGAAACACTAAAGGTATTGGGCGAAGGATTCTCTAAAGATGAACAGCTGATCATGTCACGACTGGCAAGGATCGAATTTGCTTCATCTATCGACTACAAAAAATCAGCTAGTGCTGTAAGTGGTGAAGATAAAATTATCCTTCCGCTTGATGACGTAATAGATGTTGAGGCAGAGCGTACTCGCATCCAAAATGAAATCGCTCGGTTAGAAAAATACCTGAGTAGCGTTGCAATAAAACTGAGCAACGAGGGTTTTGTCAGTAACGCTCCACCAGAAGTGCTAGAGCAGACTAAGCAACTGCAAATGCAGCGCAGCGCAGAACTG
>Ga0210038_1000428_pt1 | contig 26677 bp, 19 predicted proteins | sample CryGeyCG2114_020_FD_183970 | JGI IMG/M metagenome (GOLD analysis project Ga0210038, IMG submission 183970) | Groundwater microbial communities from aquifer - Crystal Geyser CG15_big_fil_post_rev_8/21/14_0.20 (SPAdes) (version 2) | ecosystem: Environmental > Aquatic > Deep subsurface >... | reverse complement strand
CTCGATCCGAGCCCACTGCGTATCCGAAAACCAAAAGAAATCAGACATCTCCATCGCCTCCTCACTGGAGACAATGAATCACGACAGACCCGATTAGGGAATCCCCTTAATGGGTCCGGACCCTAGTAAAATTCATCATTCGGAGGCGAGATTGATCGTTCCTCACATGAGGTCAGGAGTAAGCGCTTACAGACCAAGCGCAACAAGCCGTACTGGGGGGGGCACGTAGGATCCTGGAGTTTCCATATTCCGGCCAAAAGCGGTGCTTGCCGCCACGGGCTGGCCAAGCGCGCCAGACAGCTCTGTCGGGAGAAGGCAAAAGGAACGTCTCTTTCCGCCAGCGGTGCTCCGAACGACCTGTGGTGCGCCATCTCCCGCGCGCGTCGTCGTCGGCTTGCGTTCAGTTCGCGTTGCGCACCTTGACGTAGGTTCCTGGAGCGTCCTCGATGGCTTTCAAGCCGCCCGTCCCCGGTGTCCGTGGACCGACCTTGGCGCCGCTTTTCCGGGCCAGCCACCTGCCCCAGTCGGTCCACCACGACCCTTCGTGAGCCTTTGCATCCGAAAGCCATGCCTCCGGATCGGCGGGCGTTTTCTCGTTGGTCCAAAACCCATATTTTCCGCTTGCCGGCGGGTTGACGATACCTGCGATATGACCCGAACCGCCCAAAACGAAGCGCACGGGTCCACCTGTCGCTTGAGTAAGCGGATAGCACGACACCCATGGCGCAATATGGTCGTCGCGGGTGGCGACGGAATAGATCGGCGTCTTGATCTTTGCCAGGTCCAGCGGCACGCCCGCAAGTTCGATCCCGCCCGGCAGCATCAACAGGTTCTTCAGGTAGAAATTCTCGATGTAATAAACCAGCATCTCGGCCGGCAGGCGGGTCGAGTCCGAATTCCAATAAAGCAGGTCGAAGGGCATGGGATCCTTGCCCAAAAGGTAATTGTTGACGACGAAGGACCAGATCAGGTCGTTCTCGCGCATCATCGAGAACATGTCGGCCATATGCTTGCCTTCGAGATATCCCTTTTGCGCCACATGGCCCTTGATGCGCCGAAGCTGGGCATCGTTGACGAAGACCGAAACCTCACCCACATCCTTCAGGTCGACCATGGTGGCCATCAGGCTTGCGGATTTGATCCGATCGTCGCCGACCGCCGCCAAGTACGCGAGGGTCGCCGTGGTCAGAATGCCTCCGATGCAGAAGCCAAGAACGTTGACCTCCCTCTCGCCGATGGCTTTTTCGATGGCGCCCAGCGCCGCCAGCGGGCCTTCCTTCATGTAATCGGCAAAGGATTTGTCGGCCAGATCCTCGCGCGGATTGACCCAGGAAATGACGAACAAGGTATAACCCTGATCGACGATCCATTTGACGAGGCTGTTCCTCGGCTGGAGGTCCAGGACGTAGAACTTGTTGATCCAAGGCGGCACGACCAGCAGCGGTCGTTTGAAAACGGATTCCGTCGCTGGCGCGTATTGGATCAGTTGCATCAAGTCGTTTTGGAAAATTACTTTGCCGGGAGTAACCGCGACATTATCGCCAACCGCGAAAGCCGCTTCGTTGGTCATGCTTATCTTCAGCTCTCCCCGGCCCTTTTCCAGGTCGGTGAGCAGGTTCTTGAACCCATCGACAAGGTTCTTGCCGCCGGTCTTCTTAACCTCTTCCAGGACCATCGGGTTGGTAAGCGCGAAGTTGCTGGGCGCCATGGCGCTCAAAAACTGGCGCGTGAAGAACGCGACTTGGTCCTTGGCCTCGGGTGTGGTCTTGGTATCCTTGACCAACATGTTGACCCAGTCCGACGACACCAGATAGGCCTGCTTCAGGTAATTGAAGACAAGGTTCTCTTCCCAGGCGTTATCCTTGAAGCGGCGATCCGATTTCTTCGACGCGGCGCCCCCGCCATCGCCAGCCACCATGGCGCGCACATGGAATGACCGCGCCAGATCCACGTTCGCTTGCCACAATTGTATCTGTTGTTCGAGCAGCCTGGCAGGATCGGACCATAGGCTTTGGCTGAACTCCTGAAACGCCTTCGCCATGCCCTCGCCGTCAATAACCGAGAACCCGCCCGTCTTGGCCTCTTTGGCCTGGCGCTCCCAGAACGCCAGGACGACTCGCTGGCTCTGCTCGGCCAGCGACTGCAAATCCTCCAGCGACGTTCCCGGCTCCGGCACGCCACGTATAGGTTTCTGACCGGTCATGGCAAACTCCAATCCTCAGGCGGACACGCATGTGGGTCAGGAATAGCGGCTGAGCGCCTTTTCCCAGCCTTTCTGAAGTTGGTCGACGGCCTTTTCCGTCGCCACCTGCATGTCGTTCCACGCCTGTTCGTTGGCAGATTGGACCTGCTCAACCATGGCTTTCGCCTGCTTGATCGCGTCCTCCATCTGCTGGACGCCTTTTTCGTATTCCACCTTGGCTTCGAGACTCGCCGATTCCAGCTCTTTCTTGGCTTTCGCCACCTGTTTTTGCCATTCCTCTATTTGCTTCTCCGTCTGCGTGACGAATTGATTTTGTGCGGTCATGATCGCCTCCTCTTGCGTATTCGGTTGCGCGGTGCCTTTGCCCCGATGCCTCTATTTCTTTTTCGGTATGTAAAGATCGGTGATCGTTCCCTCGAATGCCTCGGCCGCCATGGCGACAGTTTCCGAAAGGGTCGGATGCGGGTGAACGGTAAGGCCGACGTCGGCGGCGTCGGCCCCCATCTCGATGGCCAATGCCGCTTCGGCGATCAGGTCGCCGGCATTGGGCCCGACGATGCCCGCCCCGATGACGCGCTCCGTCTTCTCGTCGAACAAAAGCTTGGTCATGCCCTCGTCACGGCCAAGCGACAGCGAGCGGCCGGACGCCGCCCAGGGGAATATCCCTTTGCCGTACTTGATGCCCTTCTGTTTGGCCTCCGTTTCGGTGACGCCGACCCAGGCCACCTCGGGGTCCGTATAGGCAACGGACGGAATGACCCGGGCGTCGAAGAAACTCGGCATGCCGGCCGCGGCCTCGGCCGCCACCTTGCCCTCGTGCACCGCCTTGTGGGCCAACATGGGCTGGCCGACAATGTCGCCGATGGCGAAGATATGGGGGACGTTGGTGCGTTGCTGCCTGTCAACGGGGATGAAGCCCCGCTCGTCGACCTGGAAGCCGGCATTCTCGGCACCGATGGCGTGGCCGTTGGGGCCCCTGCCGACAGAGACCAAAATACGGTCGAAACTGTCCGTTTTCGACCCACCCGGGCCCTCGAAAATGACTTTTAGGCCCTTCTTTTGGGCCTCGATGGCAGCGACCTTGGTCTTCAGATAGATATTCTCATACAGCTTCTCGACGCGTTTATGGAGCGGCTTGACCAGATCCGCGTCGGCACCGGGGATGAGACTGTCCATGAGTTCGACCACGGTGATCTTGGCCCCCAATTCGTGATAAACGGTAGCCATTTCGAGCCCGATGATACCGCCGCCGATGACCAGCATGCGTTTCGGCACCTCGCCCAGTTCCAGGGCGCCGGTGGAGGTCATCACCCGCTCGTCGTCGTGCGGGAAGCTGGGGATTTTGGTGGCCTCCGACCCAGCGGCAATGATGCATTGCTCGAACGAGACCACTTTGGGCCCGTCTTTCGTTTCCACCGTGATCTGATTCGTGGATGTGAACTTGCCGATACCTTTGACGACCTGAACCTTGCGCTGCTTGGCGAGGCCCGCGAGGCCGCCCGTCAGACGGCCGACGACGCCGGCCTTCCAGTCGCGCAGTTTGTCGATGTCGATCTTGGGCGCGGTAAAAGATACACCGTGCGTCGCCATCTCCTTGGTCTCGGAGATGACTTTGGCGGCGTGCAGCAGCGCCTTGGACGGAATGCAGCCGACGTTCAGGCAGACGCCTCCGAGAGTTTCATAGCGTTCGATAAGGACGGTCTTTTTTCCCAGGTCGGCGGCCCGGAAGGCGGCCGTATACCCGCCGGGTCCGCTGCCGAGCACAACCACCTCCGCATGGATGTCGCCCTTTTGGGCGGGCGGGGGCATGCCGGCAGCGGGCGCCGACGGGGGGGAGGAAGCTTCGGCCGCGCCGTCCGTTTCAAGAACCAGGATCAAGCTTCCTTCGGAGACCTTGTCCCCCACCTTGGCCTTGACTTCATGAACCCTGCCGGCAACCGGAGACGGCACTTCCATGGAGGCCTTGTCGCTTTCCAGCGTGATCAGAGGCGCTTCCGCGAGAACTACATCGTCAACGCCGACGTGAACCTCGATGATCTCCACGTCATGAAAGTCGCCAATATCCGGAACCTTGATTTCCATCGTGCTCATGGCCGGTCGTCACATCACCAGGCGGCGCACGTCGCCTATGACGTGCGCAAGATGGGCCGAGAACCGCGCTGCCGCCGCGCCATCGATCACTCGGTGATCATAGGAAAGGGACAGGGGCAGCATGTTGCGGGGCTCGAATTCCCTGCCGTTCCAGACGGGTGTCATCTTGGATCGGCACACACCGAGGATCGCGACTTCCGGGGAATTGACGATCGGCGTAAACCCGGTTCCGCCGATGCCCCCCAGGCTGGAAATCGTGAACGTCGCGCCAGACATTTCGGCCGGACCCAACTTACCGTCGCGCGCCTTCGCGCTGATTTCCCCCATTTCGCGGCTGAGTTCCCCGATGCCCTTGCTGTCGACATTCTTGATCACCGGCACGACCAAGCCATCCGGCGTATCAACGGCAACGCCGATGTTGTAATATTTCTTGTAGACAAGGCTGCCGCAGTCGGCGGTGAGCGATGCGTTGAAGTCCGGGAATTTCTTGAGGCACGAAACCGACGCCTTCATCAGGAAGGACAGCAAGGTGACCCGATAGCCGTCCTCCTTCGCGGCGGCATCCAGTTCCTTCCGGTAGTTGTCGGTCTCCGTGATGTCGGCTTCTTCGTGGTGGGTCACATGCGGTATCACCAACCAGGCCTTGTGCAGATGCGGCCCCGAAATCTTCTTGATGCGCTTCAGGGGCTGGACTTCGACGTCACCCATCTTGGAGTAGTCCGCGTCCGGCTGTGGCGGAAGGGCGAAGCCGCCGCCCGGCGCCGAGGCGCCACCGGGCGTCCCGGTCCCGGCAAGGAACGCCTTGATATCGTCCTTGGTTATGCGGCCCTTTTCGCCGGTGCCGGGAACTTTGCCCAGGTCCACGCCCAACTCTCGTGCCAGACGGCGCACGCTGGGACTGGCGTGAGCCGTGTCGATGCTGCTCGCAGGGGCCGGAACTTGCATTTCGGCAACCGGTGCCGACGCGCCGGCCGGCGGCTCGGAGTCCGGTTCCTGGACGCCTTCCGGCGACGGCGGCTGCGGAACGTTGACCTCGCCCACCTCCATCGTCGCCACAACCGAGCCTTCGGAGATCCGGTCGCCCACCTTGATCAAAATCTCCGCAATCGTGCCGGAAAGAGGTGACGGGACTTCCATGGAAGCCTTGTCCGATTCCAGGGTGATCAGCGGGTCCTCCTCGTTGATCTGATCACCGACGGTGACATGGACCTCGATGATCTCGACATCCTTGAAATCGCCGATGTCGGGCACCTTGATTTCGATTGCGCTCATGTCGTCTCTCCTGTCCCCGAGGTTCCGCCTTAAGCGCTCAAGGGGTTCGGTTTTTCCGGGTCGATCTTGTATTTCCTGATAGCCGCAGCGACATCCTTGGCCGGGATCGAACCTTCGTCCGCCAACGCCTTCAGGGCCGCGACGCAGACGTAATGGCGGTCCACTTCGAAGTGACGGCGAAGGGCCACACGCGCGTCGGAGCGACCGAACCCGTCGGTGCCAAGGACCACAAAGCGGCCAGGCACCAAGGGCCTGATCTGCTCGGCAAAGGCTTTCATATAATCGGTGGCCGCGATCACCGGACCCGGCCGCCCGGCAAGACAGGCCGACACATGGGAGATGCGCGGCTTCCTGGCCGTGGGATGCAGCATGTTCCAGCGGGCGGCGTCCTGACCCTCCCGCGCAAGTTCGTTGAAGCTGGGACACGACCAGATATCGGCGGTGACGCTATGGTTCTTTTTCAGCAGTTCAGCCGCAGCGATAACTTCTCTCAGGATGGCACCCGAGCCCAGAAGCTGGACCCGTTTCCGATCCGTCTTCTTGGCGCCCCCGTCGGTGAATAGGTACATGCCTTTGACGATTCCGTCCGCGGCGCCTTCCGGCATGACGGGATGCGGATAGTTCTCGTTCATCGTCGTGATGTAAAAATAGATATCCTCCTGCTCCTTGAACATTCGCCGAAGGCCGTCCTGGACGATCACCGCCAGTTCATAGGAGAAGGTGGGATCGTAGCTGACGCAGTTGGGAATTGTTCCGGCGAATATCTGGCTATGGCCGTCCTCATGCTGGAGGCCCTCGCCGTTCAGCGTCGTGCGCCCCGCCGTACCGCCGATCAGGAAGCCGCGGGCGCGCATGTCGCCGGCCGCCCAGGCCAAGTCGTGGATGCGCTGGAAACCGAACATGGAATAGAAGATGTAGAACGGGATCATCGCCGTGCCGTTCGACGCATAGGACGTGGCCGCCGCGATCCAACTGGACATCGCACCGGCTTCGTTGATGCCTTCCTGAAGCACCTGGCCGTCCTTACTTTCCCTGTAGTACATGAGTTGGTCCGCATCCTCGGGCGTATAGAGCTGGCCCTTCGGCGAATAGATGCCGAGTTGGCGGAACATGCCTTCCATGCCGAAGGTGCGGCTCTCGTCGGGCACGATCGGCACCACGCGGCCGCCAATGGCCTTGTCGCGGGCCAGGGCCGTCAGGATTCGCACAAAGACCATGGTGGTCGAGAGTTCTCGCCCGCCTGAGTCTTTCAACTGCGCCTCGAATGCCGAGAGGTCGGGTATCGGCAGCGGATCGGCCTTGGCCGTCCGCGCCGGAAGCGGGCCGCCAAGGGCGGCGCGCCGGGCCTCCAGGTATTCCTGTTCCTTGCTGCCCTTCTCCAACCGAATGAACGGGACGTCCTTGAGTTGAGTGTCCGTGACTGGCAGCTTGAACCGGTCGCGGAACGCACGGATGGCGTCGTCGCCCATCTTTTTTTGCGAATGGGTGATGTTGAGGCCCTCACCGGCCTCACCCATGCCGTATCCCTTGACGGTCTTGGCAAGGATGACCGTCGGCCGGCCCGGTTCCTTCACCGCCGCGTCGAAAGCGGCGTAGACCTTCACCGGGTCATGACCGCCACGCGCCAGTTGCCAGATCTCCTCGTCCGTCATATCGGCGACCAAGGCCCTGAGTTCCGGGTACTTACCGAAGAAGTGTTCGCGGGTATAGGCCCCGCCCTTGGATTTGAAGGCCTGGTATTCGCCATCGATGCATTCATCCATGCGCTTCCGGAGGAGGCCCGTCGCGTCCTTAGCGAGCAGCTTGTCCCAGCCGTCCCCCCAGAGCACCTTGATCACGTTCCAGCCGTCGCCCCGGAAGTCGGCTTCCAGTTCCTGCACGATTTTGGAATTGCCCCGGACCGGCCCGTCGAGCCGTTGAAGGTTGCAGTTGATGACGAAGATCAGGTTGTCCAAATTTTCCCGGGACGCCAGGGAAATCGCGCCACGGCTTTCGGGCTCATCCATCTCGCCATCTCCCAGGAACGCCCAGACGTACCGGCCCGACGTGTCGCAGACGCCCCGATTATGAAGGTACTTCAGGAATCGGGCCTGGTAGATGGCCATGATGGGGCCCAGCCCCATGGACACAGTGGGGAACTCCCAGAAATCCGGCATGAGCCAGGGGTGCGGATACGAGGACAGCCCCGTGCCAGGCCCGGCGCTTTCCTGGCGGAAATTCTTGAGCCGTTCTTCCGAAATGCGGCCTTCCATGAAGGCGCGTGCGTAGAACCCGGGCGCCGTGTGACCCTGGTAGTAAATGAGATCGCCTCCCTTCCCCTCCGTCGGCGCTTTCCAAAAGTGGTTGAGGCCCACGTCATAAAGCACCGCCGAAGACGCGAAGCTGGCAATATGGCCGCCGAACTCGCTGGACACCTTGTTGGCCTTGACGACGGTGGCCATGGCGTTCCAACGGTTGATCGTACGGATACGCCACTCCAGTTCCAGGTCGCCTGGGAACGGGGGCTCGTTTTCGGGCGGAATGGTATTGAGGTACGGCGTGTTGGTGGTAAGTGGCACCGGCGCGCCCAGTTCGCGCGCCCGATCGACCAAGGCATCCAACAGGTATGTGGCCCGTTGGCCCCCCTCGAACTCGACGACCGTATCCAGCGCGTCACGCCACTCCTGGGTCTCCTCGGGATCGGCATCGGGCATGCGTTTGATCTCGTTCATCGTTCCTTTCCTTCGCCGGACGATGGCGTATGACGCCTAGGCCATGTACAGACCGCCGTTGGCGGAAATCGTCGAGCCGGTGATGAATCCCGCGTCGTCGGATGCAAGGAACACCACGCAACGGGCGATTTCTTCTGGTTCGCCCAATCGACCGACCGGCACCAGCGGTAAAATTTTGGCGTCCAGGACTTCCTTCGGCACGGCGCGGACCATTTCCGTTCCGATGTAGCCCGGCGTGATCGCGTTGACCGTTATGCCCTTGGAGGCCGTCTCGAGCGCGAGTGCCTTAGTGAAGCCGATGTCGCCCGCCTTGGACGCGGCGTAGTTGGTCTGGCCGAACTGCCCCTTCTGCCCGTTGACGGAAGAGATGCTGATGATCCGCCCAAAGCCCGCCGCGCGCATGTCGTCGATGACGTTACGCGACAGATTGAACAGGCTGGACAGGTTGGTGTTGATGACCGCGTCCCAGTCATTTTTGTCCATCTTGTGCAGGGGCTTGTCCCGGGTGATGCCGGCGTTGTTGACCAGCACCTCGACCGCACCCAGATCTTCCTTGATCTTTGCGACCATGGCCCCGACCGTATCGAAGTCGCCGACGTCGCATTTGTAGACCGGGATGCCGGTCTCGTCCTTGAAACTGTTTGCGGCCTCGTCGTTGCCCGCGTAGTTGGCGACGACGGTGTAGCCGGCGTCCCGAAGCGCCAACGAAACCGCCCGGCCTATGCCGCGCGTGCCGCCGGTGACCAATGCAATGCGTCCCATGCAATCCTCCTGTCAGACGTACGCTTTTGTTCGGGTGACCCGTCCTGGGCGCCCACTGTCTTTGTGGCTTTCAGCAGGCTCAGTCGCGGGCCACGCACATGGCGATGCCCATGCCGCCGCCGATGCAGAGTGTCGCCAGGCCCTTCTTGGCGTCACGTTTCTGCATCTCGTGCAACAGCGTCACCAAGATCCGGTTTCCGGACGCGCCGATGGGATGGCCCAGCGCGATGGCACCGCCATTGACGTTGACCTTGTCCGTGTCCCAACCCATGTCCGCGTTGACCGCACATGCCTGGGCGGCAAACGCCTCGTTGGCCTCCACCAGGTCGAGGTCTTCCGCCTGCCAGCCGGCCCTCGCCAATGCCTTGCGGCTGGCGGGTATGGGACCGGCCCCCATGACCGCCGGTGCGACCCCGGCGGTCGCCCAGCTGGCGATCCTGGCTAATGGCGTGATGCCCCGCCTGCTTGCTTCTTCCTCAGTCATCATGACGACCACGGAGGCACCGTCGTTAAGACCGGATGCATTGCCCGCCGTCACCGTGCCTTCCTTGGAGAAGGCAGGCCGCAAGCCGGCCAGGCTGTCCGCTGTGGTGCCGTGCTTGGGATGCTCGTCGGTGTCGACCACGGTCTCGCCGCGTCGCGACTTGACGGTTACGGGGACAATCTCCTCCTTGAACCTTCCGCCCAGCTGGGCCGCTTCCGCCTTCTGCTGGCTGGCGATGGCTAATGCGTCCTGCTGTTCCCGGGTGATTTGCCATCTCTCGGCAACATTTTCGGCCGTGATGCCCATGTGATAACCGTTGAAGGCGTCCCACAGACCGTCCTTGATCATCGTGTCTATCAGTTCGGCCGGCCCCATCTTGGTGCCGTTACGCAGATGGGCGCAGTGGGGCGACAGGCTCATGTTCTCCTGGCCGCCGGCGACGACAATGTCCGAGTCGCCCGCGATGATCGCCTGAAATCCCAGCGCCACCGTACGGAGCCCAGATCCACAAACCTGGTTGATGCCGTAGGCGGTACTTTCCTCCGGGATGCCCGCAGCCATGGCCGCCTGGCGGGCCGGATTTTGCCCGGCACCGGCCGACAGCACCTGCCCCATGATCACTTCCGACACGTCGCGAGTTTCAACATTCGCGCGCTTCAGCGCTTCGGCGATGACGATGGCACCCAATTCATGAGCCGGTAGCGTGGACAGTCCGCCATTGAAGGCGCCGATGGGCGTGCGGGCGGCGCCCGCGATTACGATACTTTTCATGTTCCTTTTCCTCCTTTGTCGCCTGCAACCCCTCGCGCGGGATCAGGCTGTGTTCTGCGCGTCGACCGTGGCGATGGCCGCCATGTTTAAAAGTCCTCTGACCGTGATGGATTGCGAAACCACATGCGCCGGTTTTGCGGTGCCTAGAATGATCGGGCCGACGGAAACACCGCCGGTGATCTGTTTCAACAGATTGAAGGCGATGTGGGCGGCATCCAGGTTGGGCATGACAAGCAGGTTGGCCGGCCCCTTGAGCCTGTTGTCGGGACAGGCGGCCGTGCGCAGCGTCTCGGACAATGCCGCGTCGCCGTGCATTTCGCCGTCGCATGCCAAATTCGGCGCGCGTTCGCGGAGGAGACGAGATGCCTCCGCCATTTTTCTTGCCGATGCCGTATCCCGGCTGCCGAAATTGGAATGGGACAGCAAGGCGACATTGGGCTCGATCCCGAAGCGCTGCATCTCGGCCGCCGCAAGCAGCGTGAACTCGACGATCTCCTCGGCCGAGGGATCGGGATTGACGTAAGTATCGGCCATGAAGTAGGTCCCCGAGGGAACAATCAAGGCGTTCACCGCCGACAGGTCGTGAACGCCTTCGGCCGCGCCAATGACGGCATAAACCTGGTCCAAGTGGTGTTGGTACCGGCCACCAGTACCGGCGATCATAGCGTCGGCGTGCCCCCGCGACAGCATTATCGCGGCGAGCACCGTGCCGTCAGCGCGGACGATGCGGTCCGCCTCGCGCGGCGTGATACCGTGTCGCGAGAGAAGTTTCTGATAGCCTCTGGAGTATTCGTCCATCCGCGGATTCGTAGCGGGATCGACGACCTCGACGGTGCCTTCCAGGTCGAGACGCAGGCCCAGATCTGCCATGCGGCTCTCGATGCGTTCGCGGTTGCCGACGATGATCGGCTTTGCGATGCCCTCGTCGACGACCTGCCGCACCGCCTGTAGGACCCGTTCACTGTCGCCTTCGGCGAATACGACCCGCCTGGGGTCGGCCTTGGCTCGTTCGAACACGGGCTTCATCAGGTTGCCCGAACGGAACACCAAGCGGGTCAGTTTCTCCCTGTAGGCGTCCCAGTCCTCGATCGGCCGGGTGGCGACGCCGCTATCCATGGCGGCCTTGGCCACGGCTGGCGGCACCTCTGTCACTAAGCGGGGGTCGAAGGGCTTTGGGATTAGATAGTCGGGACCGAAGCGTAGATCCTCGCCCCTGTAGGTATCGGTCACCACGTCCGTCACCTCGGCCCGGGCCAGCTCGGCCAGCGCCTTGGCGCAGGCCAGTTTCATGGCCTCGTTGATCTCCGTCGCGCCAACATCGATGGCACCACGGAACAGAAATGGGAAGCAAAGCACGTTGTTGATCTGATTGGGGTAGTCCGACCGGCCGGTGGCGATCAGCGCGTCTTTCCGAACCTCCCTGACCTCTTCCGGCCAGATCTCCGGATCGGGATTGGCCAACGCGAAGACCATGGGCTTGTCCGCCATCCTCGCGACGTGTTCCGTGGACAGAACCTTCGGCCCGGAAAGGCCCAGGAAGATGTCAGCGCCTTCGATCGCCTCGTCGAGCGTCCATTTGTCGGTCTTAACCGCGAACTTTTCCTTGTAGGGGTCCATGGCTTCCGTGCGCCCCTTGTAGATCACCCCGGAGCGGTCGCAAATCAACGCGTTTTCGGGCTTCATGCCCATGTTGATCAGAAGTTCGACGCAGGACAGTGCCGCTGCGCCGGCGCCAGAACAGACCAGACGCACGTCTTCGATCTTCTTTCCGACGATGTCCAAACCGTTGGCCACGGCGGCTGCGGTCACCACGGCCGTTCCGTGCTGATCGTCGTGGAACACCGGAATGTTCATGCGCGCCTTAAGCTTGGTCTCGATCTCGAAGCACTCGGGCGCTTTGATATCTTCCAGGTTGATGCCACCGAAAGTCGGCTCCAACCGGGCCACGGTCTCGACGAAGATGTCAGGGTCGGTCTCGTTGATCTCAATATCGAAGACGTTGATGCCGGCAAATTTTTTGAACAGGACCGCCTTGCCTTCCATCACCGGTTTGCTGGCAAGGGCGCCGATGTTGCCGAGCCCCAGGACGGCGGTGCCGTTGGAGATCACCGCCACGTTGTTGCCCCGCCCGGTAAGGTAGGCGGCTTGAGCCGGGTCCTCGGCGATGGCCAAGCAGGCGTCCGCGACACCAGGAGAATAGGCCAGCGACAGGTCCCTCGGGGTCGCCATGGGTTTGGTGGCAACAATCTCGAGTTTCCCAGGCGGGTCGGCCCGGTGATAGGCGATCGCGTCTTCCTTTAACGACATTTGGACCTGTTCTCCCCTTGTCCCTTAATCAGTGTTCTTGGACGTTCGATTCGTCCTTATTTCGATGCTCTCTTCGCCGCACCGTTCAGGCGCCGGCTGCTTGGCTCGTTCTGACCGCCTCCAAGTCCCGGCGTTATTCGTCGGCACCCGGATTTTGGTTTAGACGCGAAGGCACCTCTTACAGACCACGCAGGCCGAGCGCCCCCCTCAGTCGACGATGGCGCCCTCCGCGTCTTTCCGCATCATTATGCGTTTTCGGATGATCGGGCCTATGATGATCGGCAGCACGAACCCGAGGATGGCCACCGCCCAAAGCCCGATCGACAGCGGCGACGAAAACAAGGCGCCCCATTCACCGTCGGAAATCGTCATGGCGCGGCGCAGATTGGCCTCCATCAAATTGCCAAGCAGCACGCCGAGGATGACAGGAACCAACGGCACGTCGAGTTTCCGCAGCACCCAGCCCATGACCCCGAACACGATCATGACCAGAAGATCGAAGGTCGAACCGGAGATGCCGTAGATACCGACGAAGGAAACCATCGCGACGATCGGCATGAGAATCCGCGGCGGCACCAGAAGCACGCGAACGAATACGCCGACCATGGGAATGTTCATCGCGAGCAACATGAAGTTGCCGATGAACAGCGCGGCGATCAAGCCCCATACTACGTCCGGATTTTGCTGAAACAGGAGCGGCCCAGGCGTGATATTGAGGGCGAGAAGCATCGCCAGGAGTACCGCCGTCGTGCCGGACCCCGGCACGCCGAGCGCCAACATCGGCACCAGCGCCCCGCCTGCGGCGGCATTGTTTCCGGCCTCGGGAGCGGCGACGCCGCGCGGGTCGCCGGTACCGAATGTACCGTCACGGTCGACGAGACGCTTTTCCAGGGAGTATGAGATGAACGATCCGAGCGACGCGCCGGCGCCCGGAAGTACACCGGCGATGAAACCCAGCGCCGAAGCCCGGAGCATCGTCGGCGTGCAGTTCTTGAGCACGGCGAAGGATGGCACGATGCGGCCGATGCCGACCGTAGCGGCTTTGCCTTCACCGGATCCGTCGCCTCTATGCTCCAGGAAGATGAACACCTCCGAAAGCGCGAACAGACCGACGATGGCGACCAGGAAGTCGATGCCATCGAACAGGTGCACATTGCCCAACGCGAAGCGCGGCACGCCGGTTTGCCCATCAAGGCCGATCATCGCGATGCCGAGGCCGAGTGCGGCGGCGAACGCCGCCTTGGCCTGGTTCTTCGACGCAATGCCGCCGAGCGTCGCGAACGCGAGCGCGAACAGCGCGAAGTATTCCGCCGGACCGAACAGAAGCGCCACCTTAACCAGCAAGGGCGCCAGGAAGACCAAGCCCCATGTGGCGAGGAACGCGCCGACGAAGGACGCGACGCCAGACAGCGCAAGCGCCTCGCCGCCACGGCCTTGCCGCGCCATGGGATAGCCGTCCAGGGTCGTCATCAGCGCCGGCTCGTCGCCCGGAATATTCAGCAGGATCGATGAGATGCGACCACCGTACATCGCCCCGTAATAGACTGAAGTCAGTAGTATCATCGCCGCGGTTGGCGTCAGGCCAAGGGTGAAAGCAAGTGGTATCAGGATGGCGACACCGTTCGACGGGCCGAGGCCCGGCAACGCGCCCATGATTGTGCCAAGGAGGCAGCCAATCAGTGCAAGACCGAGGTGCTGCCACGTCAGCGCGACGGCAAAGCCGTCCAGTAACGAAGTGATAGCGTCCATGGACCGTCCCTCCTAGAAACCGAGTGGCCCGCGGGCCAACGAGAGCCCGAGAACGAGGTGGAAGACGACATAAATTCCCAGAGCCGTTGCGATGCCGGAAATGACCGAAGCGACGGGACGGGTGCCGAGGCGCCAGGTCAGAAATGCCGATGCCAGGGCAGTCGTGATGACGAAGCCCAGCTTTGACAACAGAAGTGCGTAGGCGACCATGACAGCAACCGCCGTCCCGATCTCGAAGAGGCGCATGAAGGACGGCCATTCCGGCTCAAGGTCCGGTTTGATCAATACGATCAGGCTCGAAAATCCCAGAATGATTCCGATTATGACGGGGAACGTCCTGGGCCCCACCGGGTCGGAAATGAAGCTCAATTCGATTGTCGTTGCCTGCCAGATGAAAAAGCAGGCCAGCGCGACGCCGATACCGCCGAAAATACGATCGCTCATGGATACCTCCCAATGCCCGCGGGTCTTGGCGCCCACTCGGCGAATAAGAAAGCGGGACGGGCGACCATTGGTTCGACCGCCCGTCCGTTGCGCGGCTTTACTTGATCAATCCGATCTTCTTGGAGAGATCGGTGATCTGCTCGACAGAGTCCTTCACGAAGGCTTGGAAATCGGCACCGCGAAGATTCAGGGGCGCGAGGCCGCTGTTTTTCATGACCGCTTTCCACTCCGTCGAATCGTAGACCTTGCCGATGGCGTCGACCCAATAGTTGTAGGCGCCGTCGCTCATGCCGCCTGGCGCGTAGAAGCCGCGCCAGTTGGCGCCGATCACGTCAATGCCTTGTTCCTTGGCTGTCGGGAACGAGGCGAAGTCGCCTTCCAAACGCCCCGGCGACAACACCGCGATAACGCGGATATCGCCTGAGTCGACAAAGCCCTTGGCTTCCGAAACATCGCCCGTGAACGCCTGAACCGAACCGGCGAGCAACTGCGTGACCGCCTCTCCGCCGCCGTCAAACGCGATGTACTTAACGGTGCGGACGTCCTCTATACCAGCCTTGCGAGCCGTAAGCAGAACCTTCAGGTGGTCCCATCCGCCAACCGCCGAGCCACCGGCGATGGCAACCTTCCTGGGGTTGGTCTTGATGCGATTCATCAGATCGGGCAGATCTTTGATGTCGCTGTTCCTGGCGACGGCGATGATGCCGTAGTCGGCGCCGACGGTGGCAAGCCAGCGGACCTGGCCCATGTTGTTGCGGGGGTAGGCCCCTTGCGCCAGACGCGTCGCGGTCGCGGACGATGCGGCGACGATCAGATTGCTTTCCGCGCCGCGTTTGTTAACGACTTCGGCGAAAGCCACGCCGCCGCCGCCGCCGGCAAGGTTGGTTACCTGCATGGTGCCGGGAATCGCCTTCACGTCCTGCAGGATCTTGCCGACCTGACGACAGGTGAAGTCCCAGCCGCCGCCCGGGTTGGCCGGCGCGATACACTCCGTGGAATCCGGCTTATAGGCATGCGCCTGCCCTGCCACGATAATTACACCGAACGCGGCCGCGATCGTGGCACGCCGGAAAAGGTTTAACGAAGTCATTTTGCTTCCTCCAAAATCAAAGAACTCTGAGGCGCCGTTTCTTGTTCTTGAATTAATTCGACGTCCAGGGGCGATATAACGCACAAAACTTTCACGAAGCTATCGGGGCGGTGGGAGCGCTTCATTAAGACCGGACAACCACGGCCCTACGCCCCTGAATACTCATGGCGCAGAATCGCAGGCCTCCGCAAAAGACCCGGTCGAGCAGATCGCCGGTCTTCCAATGAAGACCGGATCAAACAAGGGTGTCGTCCGACAGACCGACGCCCTCTTTCCAATCGTTATTGAAGAATGTCTGGGCGGCCTGCGGCGGATATGCACGGCAGCCGGATTTCGACCGAAGTGCCCTTGCCGTTCTTGCCGTCGAGCAACCTTACGGCCCCCCCGTGCTGCTCGGCGATTTCACGAACGATTGCAAGGCCAAGGCCGCATCCCCCCGCCGGGGAACCCGCCGGCCTGTAGAAGCGGTCAAACACCCGACCTCGCTCCGATTCCGGAATCCCCTTCCCCGCATCCTCGACACGGATGACGACCTGATCGTTCCAGGGAGCACCCAGGTTGACGGTTACGTCGGAATTTTCAGGGGAGTAGATGATCGCGTTATCAATCAGGTTCGCCAGCATTTCTTCCAGCAACGTCGGGTCGCCTCGAACAACGGCCCCTCTCGTGCCGCCCTCGAACCCCAAATCGACGGCCTTCTCAAGCGCGCGGGGAACCCAGGCCATCGTGACGTTCTTGGCAAGCTTCTCAAAATCGACAGGTTCTTTCGCATACCCGCCGCCGCCCGGCTCGGCCCGGGCCATGGTCAACAACTGATCGACGAGGTGGCTCGCCCGGAGGATCAACTGGCGAAGCTCCAGGTACGGCCCTCTATCGTCCTCCGGCTTCGAATGTTTTAAGATGACCTCGGTCTGGGTCCGCAGTCCGGCCAACGGCGACTTGAGCTGATGCGAGGCGTCGGCAATGAACCGCCGCATCGTCTGGAGACTCTCGTCCAATCGCGCCATCAGGCTGTTGATCGACGCGACCAAAGAATCGACCTCTCTGGGCACGTTCGTCGCGAGCGGCCGCAAGTCTTCTGACGACCGGTTGAGAATTGCCGAACGAAGCGAGCCGAGCGGGGCGAGGCCCCAGGTAATGCCGACCCATGTGATGATGCCAACCAGCGCCAAGACGATCACCAGGCCTATAATCGCTCCCGTGACGATTTCCCGGACCAAGCGCCGTCGTTCGCTGGTGGTTTGGGCAACGCGAACCGTAAACTGCTCGTTGCCTTGGCGGCCTCTCGCGGTGCGCGTCAACTCGGCCACCCTGACGTCGAAGCCACGATAGGCGGCGTTGAAGAACACGGGTTCGTTGGTGACAACGCCCGCCAAGTTTGGGATGCCCCGATATCCGGTGACGATGCCGCCTTTTCCGTCAATCACTTGATAGAAAACGCGGTCCTGTGTCGATGAGGAGAGCATTTCGAGCGCCACGTAGGGAAGATCGACGTCAAGGTCGCCGTCTTCCAGGACCACTCGTTCCGCAATGGCAAGTGCCGAGGCAAGGAGAATTCTGTCGTAGGCTCGGTTCGCGGAATAAACGGCGTTGAAATAGGCCGCGGCCACCATCGCCGCCGCCAGAAGGGAAAGCGGCAGCAACAACCACGCGATGAGCCGACTGCGCAGCGACCAGCTTCGACCGGTCATGGGCGTTCCATCAGATAGCCGAGCCCCCTGATCGTTCTGATCGACAACTCGGTCGGCTCCAATTTCTTACGCAAACGGTGTACGTAAAGCTCAATGGCCGTCAGTTCTACGTCGTCGTCGAAATCGAAAAGCTTTTCCGCAATCCGTTCCTTGCTGACGAGTTTTCCCAGGTGGCTGAGAAAAATCTCCAACAAGCAAAGTTCCCGTCTCGGCAAGTCGATGGGTTTGCCACGGACGTAGGCGCGGCGACCGACGGTGTCAAACGCGACGCCGCCGACTTCGATCACGGGCGTGGCGCTGCCAGCGCCCCGGCGAATAAGCGCCCGCACCCGGGCCTCCAGTTCGCAAAGGTCGAACGGCTTGGTCATATAATCATCAGCGCCGAGATCAAGGCCCGCAACCCGGTCGTCAACACGGTCGCGAACGGTCAGGATAAGGACCGGCGTTTCGTTCTTCCGGGACCGCATCTCGCGCAAGACCTCGAGCCCGTCCATGCCCGGCAGGTTGAGATCGAGAATGACCAGATCATAGTCTTGGGTCATCAGAACGGCTTCGGCTTCTGCGCCGTCGGCAAACACGTCTACCGCGAAACCTTCGTGCTTGAATGCGTGGCGTATGCCGTCAGCCAACGCATAGTCATCTTCGACTACGAGAATGCGCATCGTTGTTTCCTCCCTGGCGAAACACAGCGCGTTCGATGAATCGGGCAGAATCAGCAACGGTGCCTGCACGGGCATTTTCTTTTTGCTGAGTCCCAGTCATTACCAGTTGGCGCTCGATTTCGGCAAGTAATTCCAAACCGCTTTCGGCTGGATGCGCAAGTTTCGTGACGGGAATGGGAACGAAAGGTTGGCGATAGGAATCGAATATAGAGTGCATTCATAAAAGCGCATAAAATAGGAGGGAGCCCATGCAAGTCACGGGGATGCTGCACGGCGCGCGGCTATTGAGGCACGTCGAATTTCCAACTGCGGAAGTCCTGGGCCCCGAGGCCACCGAGAGCGAAATTCAGGCGCTCATCGACAGGTGCGGCTCGGTCTTCGTCAAACCTGTGTTCAAAGGCGGCGTTGGCAAGAAAGGTAAGGCTGGCCTTGTCGGAAGAGCCAAAGATCTAAAGACCGCGCTGGCGGAAAAGGAACGCCTTTACTTCGCCGAGCATCGGCACGGCAACGCACATGCCAAGGCGCATGGCGTCACCTTTGAAGGAGCCGTTCCGGCGGAACATGAGGTCTATTTATCCATAACTGATTCGACCGTCTACAGGGCGCCGACCATGGTCATCACCCACATGGGCGGCACGGCCATCGAAGAGCTTGACAAGGAACTGGTCGCCGAGGTGCCCTTCGAGGCGCTCACCGGCCTAAAGGCATTCGTCGTTGCCAATGCCCTTTCCGACATCGGCGCACCTCGGGAAATCGTGTCGCCCTTGGTGCAGCACCTGCCGAAATTGTGGGAACTCGTCCACCACTATGGCATGACGACGCTGGAACTGAATCCGATCCGCATGAGGCCGGGTCGGGACGGTCGCCTGACCCCGGTCGCCTGCGACTTCAAATGCGGCTTCGACCGGGACGACCCGCGCTGGCATCGACTGGGCATGCCCGAACACCTGTTCGCCGCCGACTATTCGGACTTCGAGCGCGAGATCAATCAACTCCGCACCTATCAGGGCCAGAGCGACGTGTTTGTGATCAACGACGCGGGAACGATCCTGGCGCCCACGTTCGGCGGCGGCGCCAATTCGCTGGTTACGGAAGTCCTGGGCGACGACGCGATCATTTCGTCGGATTTCGGCGGCAACCCGCCCTACGAGAAGATGCGCGACGTCGCCAGCATCTGTTTCAAGCACTTCCTGAAGCAGACGAACGTTCTGTTTATCATCGGCGGAAAATCGAACAACACCGACATCTATGAGACCCTCCGCGGGATGGCGGACGCGCTCCGGGATTATTTCAGCAAACACGGGCCGACGCCGCTCTTTGTCGTGATCGGCCGCGGCGGACCTAACTTGGTGCGCGGCATGGGCGCGTTCTCCGATACGTTGGATTCCCTCGGCTTGCCCTATCGAATGTTCGGCTTCGATTCCGCCATCAGCGAAGTCGTCAACTACGCCCAACAGGTGGACGGATGGATGAAGGTCGGGGGACGCCAACAGATCGCCAAGTCGCTCGGCTTGGACAGTGCGGCCTAAGGCAGGAGTATTGGATCATGTACAGACAAGGTATTGAGGATTTTCCCTACTACGTCGGCGTCAAATCCCTTGCCGACATCGCGCGGAAGGGAGACCGGGTCTGCGTCCTGAATATCTTGGGCGGCGAGTCGCGGCAGGTGACGCCAGTGAGCCACATCTTCTCCGGCGGCAACGTCGTTTTCGGAACGTCGCCTGGACGTCGGGGGCAGGTCGTGAAGACGGTGGCCGGCGATATCCCCGTCTACAACAACGTCCGGGAAGGATTGAACGACGGACACAAGTTCAACACGGGGGTCGTCTACCTTCCGCCTGCAGGTGTCCGTGACGGCGTCGCTGAACTGGTCCGCGTCAATCCGGACCTCGAGAAGATCATCATCATTACCGAGAAAGTGGCGATTCACGACGCCCGGGAGATTCGCGCGATCGGCCAAGCCAACGGCATCGACATCTTCGGCGCGAACTGCCTTGGCGTCGCCGACTCGTGGAATCGGGTCCGCTTGGGCGGCGCCCTCGGCGGCGATCATCCGGAAGAATCCCTGTTGAAGGGATCCGTCGCCATTTACTCCAATTCGGGCAATTTCACCACGACCATCGCACAGTATCTGGGAATCGCCGGCTGGGGAACGACGACACTGATCTCAAGCGGCAAGGACGTCTATATCCATTACGGCGCCAAGGAGTTCGCCTACGCCTTGGCCCGCGACGACCGGTCCAAGGCCGCGGTCATGTACGTGGAGCCGGGCGGTTACTACGAACGCGACCTGGATCTCACCAAGCCGACGGTCGTTTGTGTGGTCGGTCGTTGGAAAGCCAAACTGACCCGCGCCGTGGGGCACGCCGGCGCCATGGCCGGCAGCGGAGACGGAGCGGAGGCCAAGGAAGAGTGGTTCAAGGAGAAATTCGGCGTCAATTCTCTCTATACGCCGGACGATCCTGTCTGCAGCGAACGGGGGGCGGTCGTCACCAACATCTCCCACATCCCCGACGCCCTGACGGCGGTCATGAAAATGAGCGGCATCGGGCCCGATTTCGAATCAAGCGGGTCGTTGTCGTTGAAGGCATGGGTCGGCAACGGCCAGCAATTGGAATTACCGCCGGAGATTGATCTGAAGATCGTGGAGGCTCCCGCCCCCTACAACGAGCAGATCGCGGCGCTTTCCAGACAGATCGGCGCGACGATCCCCCGCCAGACCATGAAGGATCTGTCGGGCGCGTCACGAATGGACCCGTCGACGCAGATCACCAGCGTCCACGGGTTCTCCGTATTGGAGTTGTCGCAAAAGCCGTTGGAGGCAAACTTCGCGTTGCCGCTTGTGCATGAAATCGCCGGCGAGAACGATCGTGCTTTGCTGGATGTCGCCGTAGCGGCCGAGGTCAATCTGGTCGGCGATCCCGTCTTGGCCGCCGCCGAAGCAGCCCGGGAAGCCGGGAACGCGCCCAACAGCGTCATGGCCGCGGCGGCCAGCATCGTTGGCCCGGGTCGGGTGGAACGGGCGTTGAAGGCTAGCCGTGCGCTCATCGACCTGTTCGCCCATTCCGGCCTGCTGGACCCGAGAGACGAGAACTTCGACTTGTCGATGATTGAGGTGGACGCGGATACGCGGGCCTTGTTCCTCGCTGACCCCGACGACCACGACCCACGGCCGGAAGACATGCTGGCAGCCGTGCGAAATCGGGGTGGGAAGTCCGTCTTCCTGAAGTTGATCGAAGGCTTCGAGGGGCGGCTCAGCCGTGACGGCATTCTTGCGGCAATCGCCATGACCATCGCGTGGGGGCCGCTGATGCGGAAGAAAATCTCGCGCCTTACCGCCGAAACGCTCCCCTGGTATCTCCGGCTCTACGGCGTGATGATCGGCGCCTCGATCCCGGCGCGCCATCATCAGCATAACTCGCTCTGCGGGATACCCAGGAAGGAACGCTTCGAGAAATGGACGATGGCGGACCTCGCCTTCCTCGCCATGACCGGCAAGAAACCGACGGCGGAACAGGCTCTGCCCATGCAGATGCTGATCGGCCTGCTGGTATCCAACGGCCCGGGCGCAATCTCCGCTCAAGGCGCCAAGGGCGCGGTCGCGGCAGACGGTCCGCAAACGCCGGGACGGGTCCAGATCAACAAGTGCATGGTCGGGTTCCTAACACATTCGGGATATTCCCACGGCGGTAACGGATTCGAGGGAATGGACTTTCTGTTGGAACGTTTCCAAAGCGAGGACCTGAAGGATCCGACCGACCCCGACCACGGCATCGATCTCAGGGCCATGGCGCTCGAATACGCCAGGATATACAAGAAGGAAAAGCTCGAGGCCAAGGAACTGGGCGCCGGCGGGCCGCGCGCGCTGCCGGGCGTCCATCATCCCGTCTTCAAGGGCAAGCCGGTGAACTTTGATCCCCGCGAACGATTCCTTGCCGAGTACATGGAGAAACGCGGAGACTATAACATCTTCCACAAATTCTATTGCGAGTTCGTTCAGGCGCTCTATGACGTGGGCGCCACGCGTTACGTGTTCTGCGTCAACGTTGACGCCATCATCGCCTCGTTGCTGCTGGCGGTGCTCTGGACCGACTTCAAGAGCGGTGAACTGACCAAGCGCGATTTGGAAACGGCGGCCTTCACGGTGTTCCTCTATGGCCGGATGATCGGCGCCGCAGCCGAAATCGACGACCATCTCAATCGCGGCAAGAACATGGATACCAGGACGCCTGCGCCCGACTGCGGGTTCGTGACCTGATAATCAACGGCAAACGAACGTAAAACAAATGACTCAGGAAAGCGTCACGATGTAGGGTTTGAGGCTAATTTTTGGGATAATTGTCGCCGAGTGGCGAAGCGGTGCCGGATGCGGTTTAGGGAGGCGATCCATGCGCCCGATTTGGAGCACCATGTTGGCAGTCGTCGTCTTGGCGGCAGGCTCCACTGCGGACGCTCGTACTTTCCGCTACAATTCCGACGGAACCGTTTCGCCAAGCGAGAGCAAAGCTCTCGCAGGTGAAAAGCCGGTGATCATCTACGGTTCGGCCGACGACGAAATATTTAGACCGGTGATCAAGGCGTTCCAGCGGTCCAATCCCAAACACGCCGTCATCTACCACGACATCAGCACGTTGGAGATCTATGAGCGGGTTATCCGCGAGGCCGGCGCTGGTGGGGCTGGCGCCGATGTCCTGTTAAGTTCCGCCGTAGACCTGCAGTTGAAATTGGTCAACGATGGTTACGCCATGGAGCATCGCTCGGCAGAGACGGCACGACTGCCGGAGTGGGCAGTGTGGCGGGACGAAGCGTTCGGCTTTACGTATGAGCCGGCAGTCATCGCCTACAATAAATCACTCATCCCGCATGAATCCGTTCCGCGAACCCGGCGTGACCTGATCAGGATTCTGGAACAAAACGACCGCTTCTTTGGAAAGATCGCGACCTATGATCCCGAGAGAAGCGGTTTGGGCTTTCTATTTCTGACTCAAGATGCCCATGAATCGAAAGCCATATGGAGCCTTGCAAGCCTGTTCGGTGCAAACGGCGTGAAGCTGTACACAAATACTGGCACCATGCTGGACCGGGTCGCCGATGGCAAGTCCCTTATCGCTTACAACGTGATCGGGTCCTATGCCGAAGCGCGGGCAAAACATCAGAAAACCTTGGGAATCATCTATCCTGAAGACTACACGCTCGTAATGTCCCGTATCGCGGTTATTCCCAAATCCGCGCCTCATCCAGGTGCCGCCCGAGCGTTTTTGGATTTTCTGATTTCGCCCGTTGGTCAGCAAATCATTGCCAACCAAGCCGGCTTGTTCTCTATCCATTCGGACGTGACCGGCGACTTCACCATGACCGGCCTGAAGGCACGTCAAGGCAACGCCTTGAAGCCGATCCGGGTCGGCCCAGGGCTTCTTGTCTATCTGGATCAGGCAAAGCGCCAGCGTTTCCTAAGAAAATGGCGCCGTGCGCTGAATGGGAGAATCGCAACGCATTGAACCTTGCCCCAAGGAAGTTCATGCGTCTGATTTTCAAGTCCGACGGGAGCTTGCCCCAGCTTGCAGGAACTGGGTTTCACCTGCTTTCCAGTAAGCGTCCGCCGTCCTCTGACCCGCCTCCTGCTCGCGCAGGATGGCGATGATCTGCTCTTCGCTGAACCTTGATGCCTTCATGTCCATCTCCTCTCAAGAGTTGGAGCCTCCGGCAATCCCGGAGCGGTTCAATTCGAGAAACCACGGCCCCGACTCGGCCCCGCTGAGCCGATTGCCTTCAAATATGGAGATTCTTGATGAAATACGCGTTGGTTAAAGACAGCCGCCAGCCTGCCAACCCCGGCCTCAAGGGCAATTGCCCCGTCTGCAGTTCCACTTTGATAGCAAAGTGCGGAAATCAACGAGTCTGGCATTGGGCCCACCAGACCAAACGTGAATGTGACATTTGGTGGGAAAACGAAACCGAGTGGCACCGCTCCTGGAAAGATCAGTTTCCGGAATTCTGGCAAGAGGTGCTCCACTTCGCCGACGATGGGGAAAAGCACATCGCGGATATCAAGACCGAGCAGGGTTGGGTGATCGAGTTCCAGCATTCAAAACTGGACGCCGCGGAGCGTAGAGCACGGGAGGAGTTCTACGGTAGAATGGTCTGGGTCGTTGATGGGCTGCGGCGAAAGCGGGATCTCCCGCAGTTTCAAACGGCGTTGGAAATGGGACGCGTCATATCCAAGACACCTTGGATCCTGATTGCTCCATTAAGCAACTGCGCCTTAATGCAAGAATGGTCAAGCAGCCGTGCCCCGGTATTCTTTGATTTCGGCACGTCGGACTTATGGTGTCTTGCTCCTGGAAACAGTGGCGGATTGGTAACGTTGCACTTGGCTGGGAAAAAAGACTTGGTCAGGGTTCATACCGAAGGAAGTTATAACTTTCAGCCCGAACACCTCGCCGAGTTTGTTCGGCCGGCCAAGCCAGGGGCCGCACCTGGGAGTCGCCTAGCAATGCATCATCCTCAAAGCTTCAAACAATACGTCTCTCGGATGCATCGCGCCCGGTCACGCTTTCGTTTCTGAGTGTCGCAGGAGCCCTCGTTTTCCACCTAATACCCCATGGACATCACGCTGGAGGCCAGTCAAATCCCTTCTTGTGACCTGTGCCATCGCACTTTCCGACGTAGAAGTATTTATGAAGCCACGCTAAATCATCTATCCAATCTTCAATCGCCAGGCTCATGTCCACTTGGCGCCAGAGACCTCGGCGGCATGGCAAAAGACTCGAAAACAAAGAAAAGGCCATCGCCTCTTGGGCGGCAAAAATCATCGCCCGCCTTCACGCACGAGAAAAACCCCGTGGAACGCGCGAAACGGTCGATGCCGTCTGTCGGGTAGCAAGATGCCGAATTCGCAATCCAATGAGCGGGAACGATCTTGTGCGAACTTGGTTGGGTAGAGTGGGCTTGAGAGTTCACCGAAGGCCCGGCTCAGTAGCTAGCTAAGACTTTGCACGGGGGCCCGGGCTTTGGCTGAGGGAGGGTGTGTCGTGGTTTCAAGAGAAGAGCTTTACGAACTCGTCTGGTCCGAGCCCATGACCAAGGTGGCAGAACGGTTTAACGTTTCGGGCAGCTACATGGCTCGGATCTGCACCCTCCTAAGTGTCCCCCGGCCCGAACGCGGATATTGGGCGAAGCTGGCCATCGGGAAAGCCCCTGCTCAAACGCCGCTCCCGGAAGCACAGCCAGGCAACCAGCTCTATTGGTCGAAGGACGAAACGCTCCGCGCACCGCCCAAGCCTAGGCAGGCTCCAAAACCCCGGCCCAGTTCCCGGCGGGTTCGTGTTCCTCGGTCAAGTGTTCACCATCTTATAAGAGGAGCTAAAGAACATTTTCAGAATAGCCGGCCGGTCGACAACGGCGCCTATCTGAAACCATTCAAAAAGCTGCTTGTCGATGTGACAACATCAGAGGCCTGCCTGGACAAAGCGCTCGACTTGGCTAATGACCTATTCAATGCCCTCGAGTCTGTCGGGCATCATGTGGTCATTGCGCCAAAAGATGAACCACTTCGGCGCGCCGAAATCGATGAACGCGAGGAGCGGAAACAGCAACGTGATCGCTACTACTATTCCCGGCACTGGTCACCATACCGCCCGACCGTTGTCTACGTCGGTGGCATTGCCATTGGCCTGGCGATCGTCGAAATGTCAGAGGAGGTCCTGCTTAGGTTCGTGCGCGGGAAATACATTCGGGACGCTGATTACATCCCGCCTAAGTCAGCGCGCCTGTATGATGATCACACATGGACCACCACCCAGGAGTTGCCGTCCAGTCGGTTTCGGGTTGTCGCCTACTCCCCTTACTGGCGCGTCACCTGGGCTCTCGATTGGCAAGAGACGAAGAAAGCCTCGCTCCGCCCTTGTCTAAAATCAATCGTCGAGACCCTCGAAACCTCAGCCATCGAGCTGGTCGCCAAGTTGGATGAAGCCGAAAAAAAAGCAGAGGTCGAACGCCTGGAGCGGTTGGCTGCAGAAGAAAAATGGAGAATAGAACAAGACTTGCGGAAGGTAGAAAAATCAATTCAGGACAGTCAAGAACACCTGTGCGAGATCATCCAGAAATGGGCAAACGTGATGAACGTGGAGCGCTTTCTCGCCGGCGTCGAGAAGCGCGCCAAAGAGCTACCAGAGACTGAGCGCACTCCGGTTCTGGAAAGATTGAAACTCGCTCGCGAATTCTTGGGCACCGCAGGGCGGAATCATAAATCGTTAATGCGCTGATGGAGGAACTGGATTCTTATGGCCGGGACAAGGAGGACCGACCATGAGTGTGAGCTTTCTGGATCATACCCGAGACCTCGAAGACCCCCGCATCCCGGGGATGGTGCTCTATCCGCTCGACGAGGTGCTGCTGACGGTGCTCGTGGGCCTGTTGTGCCGGGCGGAGGACTTCGACG
>Ga0210038_1000424_pt1 | contig 26801 bp, 24 predicted proteins | sample CryGeyCG2114_020_FD_183970 | JGI IMG/M metagenome (GOLD analysis project Ga0210038, IMG submission 183970) | Groundwater microbial communities from aquifer - Crystal Geyser CG15_big_fil_post_rev_8/21/14_0.20 (SPAdes) (version 2) | ecosystem: Environmental > Aquatic > Deep subsurface >... | reverse complement strand
CACTTGGATGAGTCGCATTGAAAATCATTTTGATAAAACCGATAAAACAGCAAATTTTCAAGCAGATAAAGCAAAGGTGGCCATTGCAACAGGGCAAATTAACGGTAGAGGTCCCGGCAAAAGCATCCAAAAAAACTTCTTACCACAATCTTCATCCGATTTTATTTATGCCATCATTGTTGAAGAATACGGTTTGTTGGGAGGCTTATTTGTGATGTTCATATTTTTAGGATTTTTGTTTAGAATCATCATTGTAGCTAGAAAATCGGAAAGTATTTTTGGAAGCTTATTAATTATTGGAGTTGGATTTCCTATTGTATTTCAAGCTTTTACAAATATGGCTGTAGCCGTTGGATTATTTCCGGTAACGGGTCAACCACTACCGATTTTAAGTACAGGAGGCACATCAATTTGGATGACTTGTCTTTCTATTGGAATTATTTTGAGCGTGAGCAGCCAAAAGGAACTAAAAGAAATTAAAGAAACGAATCAATCAGAAAACACATTAGATATATTAAATGAAAAAATCGGTTAATATATTGTTAAGTGGTGGTGGCACTGGCGGTCACATTTATCCGGCCATTGCTATTGCTAACGAATTTAAAAGCAGGCATCCCGATGCTAATTTTTTATTTGTTGGTGCGAGCGATAAAATGGAGATGGAAAAAGTTCCGCAAGCGGGTTATCCCATAAAAGGTTTATGGATTGCTGGTTTTCAAAGAAAGTTGACATTTAAAAATCTTATTTTTCCGTTAAAATTAATGAGTAGTTTGCTCAATGCGCGATTGATTATTAAAAAATTTAAACCCGATATTGTTATTGGTACTGGCGGTTTTGCAAGTGGGCCTACCTTGCAAATGGCAACGCGCAAAAGCATTCCGACCTTAATTCAAGAGCAAAATTCTTTTCCGGGAATTACCAATAAAATTTTAGCGAAGCAAGTCAGCAAAATTTGTGTGGCTTACGATGGCTTAGAAAAATATTTTCCAAAAGACAAAATTGTCAAAACTGGTAATCCGGTGAGGCAAGACATTTTAGAAATCAATTCAAAACGAGAGGAAGCCCAAAAATTCTTCAAACTAAGCAAAACTAAAACCACTTTGTTGGTTTTGGGTGGAAGCCTAGGAGCACAGGCTATAAACCAATTAGTTGAAGCGCGTTTAGACTGGTTTACAAAACAAAATATTCAAATTATTTGGCAAACAGGAAAATTATATAAAAAAGAATACCACGATTTTTATGCCATTAATGGCATTCAAAGTCATATGTTTATCAACCGTATGGACTTGGCTTACGCTGCTGCGGATGTTATTATCAGCCGTGCCGGAGCGAGCTCAATTTCTGAGTTGTGTATTGTTGGCAAACCCGTCATTTTTATTCCGTCTCCAAACGTAGCCGAAGATCATCAAACCAAAAATGCCCAATTTTTATCCGATAGACATGCGGCTATCCTAATTAAAGAAAATGAAATTGGGGCTTTTGACGATAAATTTAAATCTTTAATAGAGAATAAATCAGCACAATTAGAACTCAGCAATAATATTAAGCTTTTGGCTTTGCCAAATGCAACCAAACAAATTGTTGAAATTATAGAACTATTATTAGCCAGTTAATGCAAATAGAACGCAACATATTAAAACTTAAAACCCGTCTGCAAACTTGCACACAAATATATTTTGTAGGCATTGGTGGCATAGGCATGAGCGCTTTGGCAAAATATTACCTCAATTTAGGTTTAAAAGTGGCTGGTTATGATAAAACACTTTCTAACATTACCAAAAATTTAAAAGCGTGTGGAGCTCAAATAACCGACGTAGATAACCCAAATAGCATTCCGAATGGATATCTTGATTTAGATAAAACCCTTGTGGTTTATACCCCCGCCATTCCGAAAGAAAATACTATTTTAAACTATTTACAAGATTTTGGTTTTGAGCTCTATAAACGCGCTGATATTTTAGGAGAAATATCTAAACAAAATTTCTGTTTTGCTGTGGCAGGAACGCATGGCAAAACCACAACTTCAACAATGTTGGGTCACATTTTAACCGATAATGGTATTGATGCAACTGCTTTTTTAGGTGGAATTTCCGAAAATTATCACACCAATTTAATTCAAGGTAAAGCCAAAGTTTGCGTAATTGAAGCCGACGAATTTGATCGTTCATTTTTAAAATTAGAACCAAATTTGGCCTGTATTACCGCTACCGATGCCGACCATTTAGATATTTATAAAAATAAAGAAGCTTTTGAAGCTTCGTTTGATGCCTTTGCAAATAAAACTTCAGATCAAATTTTTGTCAAAAAAGGATTGCCTATAAAAGGACTCACCTTTGCAGTTGATGAAGCCGCCGATTATTCAGCCTCTAACTTGAGGTTTGAAAATGGCCTGTTTTTGTTTGATGTAAAAACACCTAATGAACATTTAAACAATATAGTCTTGGGTTTGCCTGGCGCTCACAATGTTTCTAATGCTTTGGCTGCCTTGGCAATGGCAAATTATTATGGTGTTTCGCTATCAAATATAGCTAAATCTTTAAAGACTTTTAAGGGCATCAATCGCCGATTTACCTATAAAATAAATACCGAAAATATGGTGCTTGTGGATGATTATGCACATCATCCAACCGAAATTAATGCCATTTATAATGCCTTGCGAAAGCGCTATCCTAACAAAGAAATACTCGCTGTTTTTCAGCCACATTTGTTTAGTAGAACACGCGATTTTGCAGATAATTTTGCATCTAGTTTGGCACAATTTGACCAATTGCTATTGCTCGATATTTATCCGGCAAGAGAATTGCCAATTGCCGGTATCACAAGTGCGTGGTTGTTAGATAAAATAAAAGCGACAAACCCCGGTAATGCCCAAAACTACCGTTTGATTAGCAAAGCCAAAATCACAACTTCAATTGAACAAAGCAAGGCGCAAGTTGTATTGTTTATTGGGGCTGGAGATATTGGCGTGTTGGTAGATCGTGTTGTAGCATCTTTAATTAAATCTATCAAATAATGATGCAAAAGTTGTTAAAAATATTAGCCATTTTGTTTGTGAGCACGATTGTTATATTTGTTTTTGGTTTTTCGGCAAAGCGAAATGCCCTTCACAAAATCAAGAGCATTTCTATAAAAATTGAGAATGATTCGCAACTGTATCTCACACCTCAAACAGTTAATAAAATGTTAATACAAAAATCGGGAAACATCAATTCGCTGCCAAAAGATGCTTTATTTTTGAATGATTTAGAGCGCGCTTTACGCACAAATCAATTGGTTGAAAAAGCCGATGTTTTTGTTGGAATAAATGGTGCTTTAGGGGTTATTATTAAACAAAAAATCCCAATAGCTAGAGTGTTAGATTCAACGCGTGTGTTTTATATTGATAATTTGGGAGGTAGCATGCCATTATCGTATAATTTTTCAGCTACGGTACCTACCATTTCTGGTATTAATACCAAAACTGATATAGCGGAAGTCTTTAAATTGGCAGATTTTATTTATAAAAATTCTTTTTTAAAGGGCGTTGTAATTGGGATAAATAAAAATAAAGATAATGAATATGAGTTGCTTACAAGAACAGATGAGGCAGTAGTTTTAATAGGCGATTTAAATGACTTAGAGTTAAAAACTAACAATTTTAAAGCCTATTACTTAAATGCAAACCAAAGAAAATTGAATAATAGCTATAAAATAATAAACTTAAAATACAGAAATCAAGTGGTCTGTACTAAATAAGCAAAATATGGAACAAAATAATATTGCCGTAGGATTAGATATCGGTACAACAAAAATTGTAGCGATGATTGGTCGTAAAAACGAATACAATAAAATAGAAGTTCTTGGTATTGGCAAGGCTAAAAGTCTTGGTGTTCACCGTGGTGTTGTAAACAACATTACGCAAACCATTCAATCTATTCAACAGGCTGTTGAAGAAGCCGAAGATATTTCGGGCATTAAAATTGCCGAAGTTGTGGTGGGCATTGCAGGTCAACACATTCGCAGCCTTCAACACAGCGATTATATTACCAGACCAAACGCCGAAGAAGTCATTAATGAAGAAGATATTGAAAAGCTTATTAATCAGGTTTACAAATTGGTAATGTTGCCAGGTGAAGAGATTATTCACGTGCTACCTCAAGAGTTTAAAGTTGACGGTCAAGCCGAAGTTAAAGAGCCCATTGGCATGTATGGTGCACGCGTAGAAGCTAATTTTCATGTGGTTGTTGGACAGGTTTCTTCTATCAGAAATATTGGCAGATGCATTAAAAGCGCCGGATTAAAACTTTCGAGTATCACTTTAGAACCTTTAGCATCGGCAAGCGCCGTTTTAAATGCCGAAGAAAAAGAAGCTGGTGTTGCTTTGATAGATATTGGTGGCGGTACAACCGATTTAGCTATATTTAAAGATGGCATCATACGCCACACTTCAGTCATACCTTTTGGTGGAAATATGATTACCGAAGATATTAAAGAAGGTTGCTCTATAATCGAAAAACAAGCAGAATTGCTAAAAACCAAATTCGGATCGGCATGGCCGGGCGAAAATAAAGACAATGAAATTGTGTCAATTCCCGGTTTAAGAGGTCGCGATCCAAAAGAAATTACACTTAAAAACCTTTCTAAAATAATCAATGCCCGAGTAGTTGAAATTATTGAACAAGTTTATCAGGAAATAAAAAATTATGGACACGAAGAACCCAAGAAAAAATTAATTGCCGGTATTGTGCTTACCGGTGGTGGTGCGCAACTAAAACACATTAAACAATTGGTTGAATACATTACCGGAATGGACACCAGAATAGGCTATCCAAATGAGCATTTAGCAAGCGATTCTAATGAGGATTTATCAAGTCCGGCTTTTGCAACAGCCGTCGGATTGCTTATGAATGGCTTAAATAAAAAAAACACCAACAATTTTAATAGTCAAAAAGAGGATAACGCTAAAGCGGATACAAAAACCGAAGAAACCATTGTTGAAGCAAGCCAAGAATCCGTTTCACAAGCAGAAGTTACAGAAAAAAAAGAGCCCAAAAAGTCAATTTTTGATAAGTGGGGCGAAAAATTCAGAGATTTTTTAGATAACGCAGAATAATATAAACCAACTCATAAAAACTAACCCAATGAATAACTCAGAATTCGATAACATTGCATTCGATTTGCCAAAACATCAATCAAATGTCATTAAAGTAATCGGTGTAGGCGGTGGTGGTAGTAACGCCGTAAACCAAATGTTTAAAAAAGGAATTAGCGGCGTTGACTTTGTAGTGTGTAATACCGATGCTCAAGCACTTCAAAACAGCCCTGTTCCTAATAAAATTCAGTTAGGAGTATCATTAACCGAAGGACTTGGTGCTGGGGCAAATCCAGAAATTGGAGAGCAGTCGGCCTTAGAAAGTCTTGAAGAATTGAAAACCATGCTCGATTCTCGTGCAAAAATGGTTTTTATTACCGTAGGTATGGGGGGCGGAACAGGTACAGGAGCTGCGCCCATTATTGCAAAATTAGCCAAAGAACTCGATTTGTTAACGGTTGCCATTGTAACCATGCCTTTTGGTTTTGAAGGTAAAACACGAAATTTGCAAGCTCAAAATGGGGTTGAAAAATTGCGCAAATATGTCGATTCAATTGTTATTATCAACAATAATAAACTCCGCGAAGTTTATGGAAATCTGGGTTTTAAAGCAGGTTTTTCTAAAGCCGATGAGGTTTTATCTACCGCCGCGCGAGGTATTGCCGAAGTAATAACCCATCACTACACACAAAATATTGACCTGCGTGATGCTAAGACTGTTTTGTCAAATAGTGGAACGGCAATTATGGGATCGGCTTCTGCTTTTGGACCAAATCGCGCTCAAGTAGCGATATCAAAAGCCTTAGATTCACCCTTATTAAATGATAATAAAATTATTGGTGCCAAAAATGTATTGTTGCTAATTGTTTCAGGATCCGCCGAAATCACCATTGATGAAATTGGCGAAATAAATGATTACATACAAACTGAAGCTAAATCTAATGTTGATATTATTATGGGCGTTGGCGAAGATGACACGCTAGCCGAATCTATATCAGTTACCATTATTGCTACCGGTTTTAACAAAGAGCTTCAACATGAAATTACCAATTCAGAAGCTATTAAAATTGTTCATACTTTAGAAGATGAGCAAGAAATGATTTTTGATTTAACACCCAAATTAGAAGTAAAATCTGTTGAACCCGATATTATTAGATATACCTTGTTTGATGATGAAGTAGCACTAGAAGAAAAAACACAAATTGAAGAAGTGGCTAGCATTATTGAAACCCCCCAAGACCTTAATGAGATAGAGGTAGATTATCAAGAAGTTATTGTAGAAAATATTGAAGAATTCGTAATTACATCGGTAGCTAAAAAAGAAGACCCAATTATTGATGAAGTGCAAGAAGAGATGGCTTTAACATTTGATTTTCCACTACCCGAAAAAAAGCAAGTTTTTCAATATTTAGATGAGGAAGATGAGCCAATGTTGGTAAAAGATGTCAATGAAATTGAAGTTGAAGATTACAACGAAATTAAACCAGAACTTCATACAGACGAAACGCCTTTAATATTTAGTTTAGAAGATTATTTAGATATTGAAGATACCCTTGATAAACCAGCTCCTAAAATAGAAAAACCAGTTTCTAAATTAGATTCTGAATTGGATATGCAACTAGAAATTAGACCCGAAACAATTAAAAATAAATCACTTGAAGATGAAAATAGTGAGGTTTCATCATTTGATATCAAGATTTCGGAACTTACCAAACGAACTGAAGATCGCCGAAAAAAGTTTGCCATTTTTAATTTTCAGTTTCAAAACAGAACGAATCAACTTAAAATGAATCAAAATATTGATGAAATTGAAAAGCAACCTGCCTACAAACGCATGGGTATAAATTTATCAGAAAATGAGCCTTCAAGCATAGCTAGCGCCTCGAGAATGAGTTTAGATACCGATGAAAACGACGAACCAAAATTGCGCTCTAACAATTCATTTTTACACGATAACGTAGATTAAATTAAATATTAATAGGCAATATATTACAAGTATTTTAAGATTTCCGCTTCGGCGGAAATTTTTTTATAAGTATATTTGTGGGATTAAAATTAAATGAGATGAGTTTACAAGCAAATGTTATGGATGCCTTAAAAGAGGCTATGAAATCTAAAGATAAAGTGGCGCTTGAAGCTTTAAGAGCCATAAAGTCGGCTTTATTATTAGCGCAAACGAGTGGCACTCAAAAAGAAGTTGACGAAGCAGAAGAACTCGCAATTTTACAAAGACTTGTAAAACAACGCAAAGAAAGTGCGGCCATTTACCTCCAACAAAACCGTACCGATTTGGCAGAACCAGAATTGGCACAAGTTGAAATCATTGCCCAGTTTTTGCCAAGCCAAATGAATGAAGAAGCTTTAAAAGCCGCTATTGCAGCCATTATTGCACAATCGGGAGCAAGCTCAATTAAAGATATGGGTAAAGTTATGGGTTTGGCAAGTAAACAATTAGCAGGTAAAGCTGATGGCAAAGCTATTTCAAATGTGGTTAAACAGTTGTTGGGATAACTACTAATTTTAACTGATTTTTTTCTTGAGCAAACGTTCAATGTCAGTATTCGCACCATAAACAACCAAAATATCATCCTTTTCTAGAATCAAATTTGGAGAAACAACTCCCTGAACCTTGGTTTCATTAACACTTTTTCCAAAACTATTTTTTACTTGAGTGCTCTTTATAGTGGTTAAAATAAGTAAGCTAAATTTTTTGCGAATATCAATTTCAGATATTTTTTTGCCGACATATTTAAGGGGGAGGTTTACTTCAACAATACTGTAATCATCACTTAACTCAAAGGAATCTAATACACCGGTTAAACAAAGTTTTTTTGCCCAACGCTCGGCAGTTTCTTCTTCTGGATGTACAATTTCGTCAACGCCAAGTGCTTTTAACACCTTTTCGTGCAAAGGATTAATAGCACGGCTAATTAATCGTTTTACATTGAAATTTTTTAACAACGCGGTTACCATAACGTTAGCACCTTGGTCTTCGCCAATGGCAACAATAACGATATCGGTCTCTTTTAAAGGCAAACCCGAAACGGTAAATTCATCGGTAGCATCCATGCAAATGGTATGTGAAATTTTTTCCTTTAAGGCATCAACTTTATTCATACTGGTATCAATACCAATAACTTCATTGCCTTGTGTGGTTAATTTTTCGGCAAGTGAGGCGCCAAAATTTCCAAGTCCAATTATTAAATATTTCATTTTGAGTGTATTTTCTTGTTAATTTATGGTTAGTTCCTCAGTTGGATAGCGGTAATTTTTATGTTTTACTTTTTTGAATATCGCTATTAAAATAGACAACATACTCACCCTTCCTATAAACATAATGATAATCAATATAAATTTGCTTGAGGCGGTTAAATGTGCTGTAATGCCAATACTTAATCCAACCGTACTGAAAGCCGAAAAGCATTCAAAAGCGATGCTTAGCAGGTCTTTATCTTTGTCAAAAATTGAAATGGCCATAATGCCGAAGCCGATAACAATTAATGACAATGAAATGACTGCAAAAGCGCGTCTAACTGAAATATCAGAAATTTCCCTCCTATAAACCTCAATTCTAGTTTTTCCTTTAGCCAAGCTCAATAAATTTAAAGTTGCAATCGCTAAAGTACTTGTTTTTATACCACCACCAGTTGAGGCCGGCGATGCACCAACCCACATTAAAAAAATTATGATAATGATGGTCGAAAAATTTAAAGAAGCCATATCAACCGTATTAAATCCAGCAGTTCTAGGTGTGGTTGCGCCAAATAATGCCGTAATAAATTTGCCAATGCCGTGATGTGGCGCAAGCACATTACTATATTCACTTATGTAAAATAGGGCGGTTCCAATAATGATTAATAAAAACGTGGTTATTAAAGTGATTCTACTATTCAAACTTAACACCCAAGGCTTATACTGTTTTTTATTTTTAGAAAAATATAAAAATTTGTTAACTACCTTATATTTTAGATATTTAGTAATATTTGAAACAATAGGAAAACCAAGTCCGCCAAATACAAATAATAACACAAGATACATTTGTAAAGGATAATTAAATTGGTATCCACTTTCAAAGATATTGTTGGGAAGGGTAGAAAAACCAGCATTGCAAAATGCTGATATAGAATGAAAAATCGAGAAAAATAGGCGTTCAAAAAAACTTGGAAGCAAGTTGTTATTCAAACTAGAATAAATAAATAATCCGCCAACAAGCTCAATTGAAAAAGTAATCACTAAAATGCTTTTAAGTGTTGAAAAAACATCGCCTAATTTTTGTGAGTTTGTTAAGTCGCTTAAAACCAATTGATTTTCATAATTGGTGCCACCTTTAAAAAAATAGCTAAAATAGCTCGCAAAGGTTAAGATGCCAATACCGCCTAATTGGATAAGAAATACAATAATTGTTTGCCCAAACAAGGTGAAATAACTTCCGGTGTCAACAACTATAAGACCGGTTACACAAACAGCACTAGTAGAAGTAAAAAGTGCATCAATAAACGAAATTCCTGTATAGGTTGCATTGGGCAAAAGCAACAATAAAGAGCCTAATAAGATGATACTTATAAAACTAGCAATAAATAATTGAGCGGGATTTAAAGCCGTGCGCTTGTAGTTTATTTTTTGCTCGGCAAATTCTCTGATAAAAGTTAAAAGGATTGCAAGCTTCAACCAATTATCGTTGTATAAAAAAGTCAACTGGTGAACGGCTTCTTGAGAAAAAAAATGAATTGAAATGACATACACAATTAGAATCAAACTAAGCCCATCAAATACAATAACTTTTGTTTGAATGTTTTTTAGTTGGGTGATATACCTTAACAAGGTTGCAACAATCCCCAAGCTTAAGACAATAAAATAATAACTGTTGATTAACTTTTGTATAGGTTCTGATTGATTAAACCCAAAGTCTGATATCAAAACAAAAAGACCGATAAAACTTAAGATAAAGACTATTTTAAAAAGGATTTTTAAATTAGAAAAAACCTTAAATAGATTAATCATTCTGCGAGATATTATTCCGCAAAAGTAGAATAAAATAGGTTTGTATTGTTTTTTTAGATGTATTATTTTAAGTGGTTGCTAAGGGTAAATTAAAACCTAAAAAGCCACACCTTTAAGATGTAGCTTTTTAGAATTGTGACCCCGGCAGGATTCAAACCTGCAACCCTCAGAGCCGAAATCTGATATTCTATTCAGTTGAACTACGGAGCCAAATTGATGTCGCGAATTTAATAAAGTTTTACTAAATCGTGGCTTAATATGGTTTAAATATTTTTTATCAGATTTGACAACTTTTTAAAAGTTGTCAAATCTTGAAGGGGGTGATTTATTAACACTTCAAAATCTTTTAAAACCCTGATTTATATCATTTTTTATGATGTTAAATAACTGCAATTTTACATTTCATTAACTTCGCAAGGATGAATATCAAAGTCACTAAACCTGTTTCTAAAATTATGACAAGAAATGTCGTAACCGTTGATATAAATGCTGATTTATCTGACGCCTGCCTTTTATTTTTAACTCATAAAATTAGACATTTACCCGTTGTTAAAGATGATAGTATGGTTGGACTTTTGAGTTATAATGATGTTTTAAGATTGAGTTTTGGAGAGTCTTATGATGATAAATCTGAAATTGATGATACCGTTTTTAAATTATTGCAAGTTGAGCAAATAATGGTTACTGACCCTATTAAAATTCATGCCAATTGTAGTATTAGAAAAGCGGCTAAAATAATGATAAATAATAAATTTCATGCCTTACCAGTAATCGAAAAACACAAAGTTGTGGGTATGATTAGCACTACCGATTTGCTAAAATATTTAATTACTGATTAAAATTTAAGGCAATTTTATCTACAATAGTTTTTGCTAATTTATAATTTGATTCATGCGTCCACCCTGCAATATGAGGACTTAAAATTACCTTGTCGGAATGAACCAAATAGCTTAAAGAGGTAGGCATTTCTATATTAAAAAGACTTTCAAAGGAAGTTTTTTCATATTCTAAAACATCTAAACAAGCACCAATTATTTGACCCTTTTCAAGCGCTATTACCAAATCATCAGTAACAACCGATTTGCCACGAGCGGTATTGATTAGATAAAAAGGTTTTTTGAACTTTGAAATAAATTCAGCGTTGATCATATTTAAAGTCAAATCCGTTAAGGGTGTGTGAAGACTCACAATATCCGACTCATTAAAAAAGGTTTTTAAATTTACTTGTGATGCATAGGCATCACCAATATTTGGTAAAATATCATAACAGATAACCTTTACATCGAAGCCACTTAATTTTTTAGCAAATGATTTTCCCATATTGCCATAGCCAATAATACCAATAGTCTTGCCTTCTAATTCCGTTCCGCGATTTTCAGTTCTTAACCAAACGCCATTTCTTACTTCACGGTCGGCTTTGGTGAGATGATTTAACAAATTAAGCAACATTCCAAGCGCATGTTCGCCAACAGCATTGCGGTTTCCTTCGGGAGCAGAGATAAGTTTGATTTCTTTTTTATCGGCGTAAGCACAATCAATATTTTCAAGTCCCGCGCCAACACGCGCAATGAATTTAAGATTTTTAGCGCAGTCTATAAATTGTTTATCAATGTTAAACCGACTTCTAATCACCAAACCTTGATATTGATTTATTTTAGTTTCAACAACTGATTTTGAACTAGTAAAATCTTCATCACACTGATGACCAAGCTGTTCGAGACCGCTTTTTAAAATTGGGTGATTGCTATCGAGTAAAAGTATTTTCATAATAAAGCTATTGTGTAAAAGTAAAAAAACCTCTTGGAAAATTGCCAAGAGGTTAAATATATTTAAGCTGAAAGAGTTTTATAAATTATCCAATTATCCAATTATCTAATTATCTAATTATCCAATTATCCAATTATCCAATTATCCAATTATCCAATTATCCAATTATCCAATTATCCAATTATCCAATTATCCAATTATCCAATTAACCAATTAACCAATTATCTAATAATCCAATTATCTAATTATCCAATTATCTAATTATCCAATTAACCAATTATCCAATTATCCAATTAACCAATTATCCAATTATCCAATTATCCAATTATCCAATTATCCAATTATCTAATTATCCAATTATCCAATTATCCAATTATCCAATTAACCAATTATCCAATTAACCAATTAACCAATTAACCAATTATCCAATTAACCAATTATCCAATTATCCAATTATCCAATTAACCAATTAACCAATTATCCAATTAACCAATTAACCAATTAACCAATTATCCAATTAACCAATTATCCAATTATCTAATTATCCAATTATCTAATTATCCAATTATCCAATTATCCAATTATCCAATTATCCAATTATCTAATTATCCAATTATCTAATTATCTAATTATCTAATTATCCAATTATCCAATTATCTAATTATCTAATTATTCAATTATCTAATTATTCAAAGCTTCCGCTCCACCAACAATTTCTAAAATTTCATTGGTAATTGATGCTTGGCGCGCTTTATTATACGATAATTTTAAAGCATCTCTAAGTTCTGTTGCATTGTCGGTCGCTTTATGCATAGCGGTCATACGTGCACCATGTTCGGAGGCAAATGAATCTCGAATGGCTTTATACAATTGGATTTTTAGAGATTTAGGAATCAACTCGGCTACAATATCGGCCTGATTTGGTTCAAAAATATAGTTTACAGCCGTATTGCCTTGAGTGGCTTTTGGAACAATTGGCAAAAATTGCTCAGCTTGTAACAACTGGGTTGCTGCGTTTTTAAATTGATTATAAACAATGATGATTTTGTCAAACTGAGCGCTGGCATATAGATTCATGAGCGATTCAGAAATAAGGCTTACATTAGCAAAAGTTAGATGGTCATAAACTTCGTTATGATTGCTTAACACTTTAAATTGTTTTTTTAGAAAGTCATTTCCCTTTTTGCCAACAGTAAATAACATTACGTTTTTATCGGCATAATCGGTTTTGGAAATGCGAATGGTTTCTTTGATAACATTCGAGTTAAATCCACCACACAAGCCTCTATTAGAAGTAATTGCAACGATTAATACGTTTTTAACTTCGCGTTTAATAAGATAGGGGCTTTCAACAGTATCGGTATTTGAACTCAAATTTTGCAATAACTCAGTTAGCTTATTTGCATACGGACGCATCTGAATAATAGCATCTTGTGCTTTTTTTAACTTTGCTGCCGATACCATTTTCATGGCACTGGTAATTTGCATTGTAGAGCCAATGGAAGCAATTCGGTTACGTATTTCTTTTAAATTCGCCATATACTTTAATTATGAATTTAGAATTTAGAATTCAGAATTAATATTTAGAAGCTAATTCACCTGCCACTAATTCAAGTGTTTTAACGGCTTCATCGCTTAATTTACCTGCTTTTAACGATTCTAAAACGTCTAAGTGTTTGGTATTTAAATAAACCAAAAAGTCACTTTCAAATTCTTTAACCTTATTTACAGGTACTTTTCTCAATAAATCTTTAGAGCCTGCATAGATAATAGCAACTTGATTTTCTACGGTATAAGGGTCGTTTTGTGCCTGTTTTAAAATTTCAACATTGCGTTTACCTTTTTCAATAACATTCATGGTAGCGGCATCTAGATCGGAACCAAATTTAGCAAAGGCTTCTAATTCACGATATTGAGCTTGGTCTAATTTTAAGGTACCAGCTACTTTTTTCATTGATTTAATTTGTGCGTTACCACCTACACGAGATACCGATATACCCACATTTATGGCAGGTCTAACCCCTGAATTAAACAAATCAGATTCTAAGAATATTTGTCCGTCGGTAATCGAGATAACATTGGTTGGAATGTATGCTGATACGTCGCCAGCTTGTGTTTCAATAATTGGCAAGGCCGTTAATGAGCCACCGCCTTTAATAAAGTCTCTTATAGTATCGGGAACGTCATTCATCTGTTTTGCAATGGTATCATCTTTGATAATTTTTGCAGAGCGTTCTAATAAACGTGAGTGCAAATAGAATACGTCACCCGGATAAGCTTCACGTCCTGGAGGACGTTTTAACAATAATGAAATTTCGCGGTAAGCAACGGCTTGTTTTGATAAATCATCATAAATAATTAAGGCGGGACGGCCAGAATCTCTAAAATATTCGCCAATAGCAGCGCCGGCAAAAGGAGCATAAACTTGCATTGGAGCAGGATCGGAGGCACTTGCACAAACAATTGTTGTATAAGAAAGCGCGCCACGTTCATCTAACATTTTTGCAATACCTGCCACGGTTGATGCTTTTTGTCCGATGGCAACATAGATGCAATACACTGGATTACCAGCATCAAAAAATTCTTTTTGATTTAAAATGGTATCAATGGCCACCGTTGATTTTCCTGTTTGGCGGTCGCCAATAATTAATTCGCGTTGACCACGACCAATTGGAATCATGGCATCAATAGCTTTAATGCCGGTTTGAAGCGGTTCGGTAACAGGTTCACGGAAAATTACGCCTGGAGCTTTGCGCTCAAGTGGCATTTCAAAGGTGGTTCCTTCAATGGGACCTTTTCCGTCAATAGGTTGTCCGAGGGTGTTTACTACACGGCCAACGATTCCTTCACCAACGCGTAAAGAAGCAATTCTTTTGGTTCTTTTTACGGTTGAACCTTCTTTAATTTCCGAAGAAGCACCTAGTAAAACAACGCCAACATTATCTGATTCTAAGTTAAGTACAATGGCTTCTAAACCACTTTCAAATTCTACTAACTCGCCATATTGTACGTTTGATAAACCATAAACTCTAGCAATACCATCGCCTACCTGAAGAACGGTTCCAACTTCGTTTAATGAAGCCGTAGCTTCAAATCCATTTAATTGTTCTTTTAAAATAGCTGAAACTTCAGCTGGTTTAACTTCTGCCATAATTGATATTTTTATCTTTTATCTAATTCTTTTATAATTGGGGTACGTAATAATTATCTTCAAATTCTCTTTTTAGGAGATTTAATTTTCCTGCAATACTAGAATCGTATTGTTTATCGCCTATGCGTATAATAAAACCTCCAATTAAATCAGGATTAACCTTATTTTTAATGGTGATTTCATTTCCGGTAAGGGTTTTAATTTTTTCAAGGATTTTAGCTTCTAAGGCTTTTGTAATGGGAACGGCTGTTGTTACGCTAGCGATTTCTAAATTGATATCAAAATCGTAAATAATAGCATATTGTAAAGCGACATCTGAAAGCAGGTTTAAACGTTTATTTTCAATTAATAAATTGAGTAAACCAAGCGTCATGCCATTAACTTTAGATTCAAAAATCTTGGTGAGAATTGCTTTTTTAATGCCTGATTTTAAAACGGGATTTAATAAGGTAACCCTTAAATTAGCTTGGGTTTCTAAGGTATGCGCTATGAGCTGTAAATCGGCATTGACTACTTCGGCTAAATGGTGTTCTTTTGCTAAATTCAATACAGCTTTGGCGTATCTTAATGCGGCTCTCGTCTCTTTCATAAAATTATTTTAAGCTGACGTCTTTTAACATTTTTTCAATCAAAGCGAGGTGTTTATCTTCTGAAGATAATTCTTGTTGAATCACTTTTTTAGCAATATCAATAGAAAGTTCGGCAACTTGATTTTTTAATTCGGTAATGGCGGCCAACTTTTCGTTTGTGATGCTTTCTTTAGCTTGAGAAATCATTTTTTGTGCTTGTTCTTGAGCCACTTCTTTTGCGTCTGATATCATTTTGTTCCTAATATCTCGGGCATCTTTTAAAAGCACTTCGCGTTCGGCACGGGCTTCTTTTAGAATTTCTTCGTTAGCCGATTTTAAATTTAGCATTTCTTTACGTGCATTTTCGGCAGCTTCTAAAGCATCTTCAATACCTTGCTCTCTGTCATTAATTGCGCTTAAAATGGGCTTCCAAGCATATTTTCTAAGTAAAATTAAAAGTACTCCAAATAGTAATGTTTGCCAGAAGAACAATCCAAATGAAAAGTCATTTATTAAATTTTCCATATCGTTTAGTAGTAATGTTTTTAAAAAATTTAATAAAAAGCTGTAACCAACCGTTACAGCTTTTTATTTTAAAAATTAAGCTGCAAATAAAGCAGCAAATGCAATACCTTCAATCAAAGCAGCAGCAATAAGCATAGCTGTTTGAATTTTACCGAAAGCTTCTGGCTGACGAGCTATAGCATCCATAGCAGAACCACCGATTCTACCAATACCAATACCTGCACCAATTACAATTAAGCCTGCTCCTACAATTCCTGGAATTTCCATATTATATATATTAATTAATTAAACATTCAATTTTAATGTGCTTCGGCATGTTCTTCAGTTGCAAAACCAAAATACAAAGCTGATAGCATAGTAAATATATAAGCTTGTAATATGGCTACAAGTAATTCTAAAACAGAAATTACTAATGCTAAGCCAAAACTCAAGCTACTTCCTAAATAACTCTTAAAAATAAAAATCAAACCTAATAAACTGTAAATTACAATATGACCTGCAGAGATGTTTGCAAACAAACGAATCATCAAAGCAAATGGTTTAATAAGCACTCCTAACAACTCAATGGGAGCCAAAATAATTTTCATAGGCACAGGCACTCCTGGCATCCAAAAAATGTGTTTCCAATAATTTTTGTTTCCAGAAAATTGTGTAATAATAAAAGTGAGTAATGCTAATGCAAAAGTCACAGCTATATTACCGGTAATATTAATGCCGAAAGGTGTAATTCCTATCAAATTTGAAAACCAGATAAAAAAGAAAATGGTCAACAAATAATTCATGTATTTTTTATAGTGCTTTTCACCGATATTTGGGATAGCAATTTCGTCTCTTATATACAAAACAATAGGTTCAAAAAAGCGCCCAATACCTTTGGGAATTAAACCGTTTTTAGCATACGATTTGGCCAACCCTGAAAAGATTAAAAATAAAATTAATGATACAAGAGCAATACTTAAAACATTTTTTGTAATGGATAAATCAATCGGTTTATCGTTTGTTGGATGTCCGTGGGCATTTAATGTAATAGTGCCTTTAGCATCAGTTTTATATATTTTGCTGTGGGATAATTTGTAATAAGTATCACCAATATGAACCAATTTATTGCCATTATTAAATTTTGAAGACAAAAACACATGCAAACCATTGTCAATTAAAATTACTGGAAGTGAAAAACCATAAGATTCTCCAGTTTTAGAATTTGAAAAGAATACAAACGAATAGGCATCTTTAACATGATGTTTGATGTCATTTTTAATCTCGTTTTTTAAATCTTTTTCTGCTTCTTGGTCTTCGGGTTTAGTCAAATTTTCTTGGTGTTGCGAAAACCCATGAAGTCCTAAGATTAAAAAAGAAACTAATAGAATTGAATTGATAATATTCTTTTGCATTACAGACAAATAATTATGACCTTAAAATTTTTGCAAATGTAGGTTTTTAAGACCAAAAGAAAAACCTTTTTTCTTTATTTTTTAGTTTTTTTAAGGACATTTAGTCAACTGATTTTACATTAAGAATTTTAATCAAAGCCTTGGTCTCAAAAATAAGACATGAGATATAGGGAATGAAAAAAGCAGCAAATTCAAATTTTGTTGTTTTACCATCATTCAGATATTTTGGATGAAAAATTAAAAAGAAAACTAAAAATTTTAAAAAACTGCCAAACATAAATAAAAACCCGATAAGATGATGGTATTTTATTCTAAAGCGGTAAATGAAAATGTATATTATTACAGCCAAAATATAATTGACAATATAGGCTAAAATGATGTAATTAGAAAAGACACTAAAACCTAAAAAATATAAGAATAAAGTATGAATTATTAGAACGCTGAGTAGTACTAAAAATAGCTTTAATCTAAAGTCAAATACTTTAGCCATATTTATTTTTTACTGATATTTTTTAATTGACTTACCAAATTATAAATCGAAACAATGAGTCCCAATAGGATAAACCCAATAGTAAAATAAGGTTTTGGAAGTTGATATTTGGCATCGAGCCTTTTACCAAAATAGGCTGCCAGATAAAACGTAATGCCCATCTGTAAGCCTATTCCTGAAAATTGAATGTAGGGATTAAGCTGTTTTTTCGGCTTGTTGAGGTCGCTCATTGTTATTGAGTTCTTTTATCGTACCCTTCATGGTGCAGGTCGTGTTTACAAAAGTAGCACCTGGTTCTACGGCTAAAGTTCCAATTACGGTTTCACCAGTAATGGTTGAAGAGGCTTTTAGCGTTAACAATTGATTGACAATTATTTTTCCAGTAAAAACACCTTCAATATCGGCGAAATTACACTCAACAGTACCTTTTACAGCGCCATCTTTACCAATAATAACTTTGCCTGAAGTTTTGATGGTGCCTTCAACAGCGCCGTCAATTCTAAAGTCGCCTTCCGAAACTAAATCTCCAGTAATAGAGGTTCCTTTACCGATGGTATTTCTTTCTAATGATTGTGAGGGGCTTGCAATGATTGGATTTTTTTTATCAGAAAACATAAGGTATAATTTTTAGGTTGATTTATTTTTTTAAATAGCTATTTAAGTTTTTATAAAGCTGAATTTTATTATAGCTCGACTGCGAAATTACAAAAAAATCTTTTGGCAACACATTTTTGTACTTATTATTGACAAAATTAGTAAAATCACTAATAGCGTCTTCATTTATAAAACCTTTGATTAAAAACAATTTAGTAGAGCGATTATAAGGTTTTATATCAACTGTGAGGTTAGAAAACTCTTCAAATTGAACGATATCTTTTAATTGTGTTTCCAATTTACTCAGGTCTAATTTATTTGGAGCTTGATGCGCTAAAAACAAATTATCTTGATTTTTTTGTGTTGAAAAGTCATCCGCTTTAGCCAAATCCTCTTTAATTGTAGTCAACGTTTTTTTAGCTTTTTTCCCTTCAATGGTGTTTGGAAATTCTAAGGCAATGGCCTTCATCAGTTCATTAAAAGCCTTATAACCATCTAGTTTAACAATTGCATAAGCTTTTAATAATTTAAATTTTGGAACAATTGGCAAACCTTGATAGGTTTCTAAAGCTGCCGTTGCTAAGCTATCGGCAAGCACAAAATTTGCATCGCGATAAGCGTTATAGGCAATTTTATATTGTGCTTCCGGCGAATCATTATCGGCAAAAATCAACTGTTGTCCTGGTTTTAAAATGAGTTGTGCATATCTTGAATCGGGATAATTTGTAACAATAAAATCCTTTTCGTCGCTGGCTTTTAAAGTATCTGTTAAACTGTAAATTTTATACAAATGGTAATGAATGGGCAAGAGGCGGTCTTTATTCGGATTCAAATTTAAGAGGCTGTCTAAATAGTAAACTGCCATTGGATAATCGTTAAATTGTTCTTTATAAATGAGGCCCAGTTGATAATAAGCGTCGTTGCGAATGTTGGTAATACTGTCGCGTTCCTTGGCGGAAGTCGGCAGGTTATTCAAATAAAAATTGAGCTGAAACTTTGGATTTATCTTTGCTTGAACCTTGTCTGTAGTGCTTGCGATAACTGATGAGCTGGTGTTCGTATTATCAGAATAACGCCAATTATCAGTCAGTTTTAAAACGCCCCAAACTTTTACAAATTCTTGCTTTCCAAATCCAACTAACTCATTATTATAAAAATAAAAAGAACTTTTAGAGGCGTTTGCGCCAATAAATGAAGGCTGATTGTTTAACTCTTTCTCTTTAATAGCCGCCAAAGCCTGTTTAATGGAATCTTTTTCGTGTTGTTGCAATTTGGCGATATGATTTTTAAAGAACGTCACTTGCGCTGAAGTGTCTAACTGCATAATTCTTAATAGGCTGTCATTGCGTTGTGCCAAATCATCGTAAAGAATAACGTCGGCTAGTTTATCGCTTTTGCGAATAATTTGTCTTAATTTTTTGGTGTTAATATTATCGCTGGTGCGGATAATGCTGTCGTAATATTTGCCGGCAGTTACATATTTTCGTTCTTCAATATGGATAGCTGCCAACTGTTCGTAGGCCAAAAGTTTTTGATTTTTATCAGAATTTTTAGCGTTTAAAGATAAATTATAATAAGCCTTGGCTTGAGTTAAGTCATTGTTTTTATGTTTAATATCACCCATCACATAATAAAGTCCACCTAAATAGGGGCTATTATTAAAATCTTTTATCATTTTTTCGAGCTTCATCATCAGCACACCTCCAACCGAATCTTTGGCGGCTTCATAATTTTTTGCAAGTTCTATTTGCGCTTGAACTTTGAATTTATAGGGTGCTTTTTTGTAATTGAGAAGGGCGTTAAAACTTAAATTTGAGGAGTCTATTTGTACTTTTTCTCTGTAAAGTTGTCCTAAAACAATTAGGTTTCTTGAATTTTGTACGGAATTTTTGCCAATTTTTGTCGCTAATTTTAGATGTTTAATTACCTGATCGGTACTGTCTATCTGGCTATAAGCCATCGCAATAGCGGTTTGACTGTTTTCAACAGTATTTTCTGGAACTTTGTTAAAACGCAACATGTTTTTTAACGATTCAATGGCTAGTTCTTCATTTTGTAAACGAATTTGTGTTTTGGCTTGCCACAATTTGGTTTCATAAATTAAATCGGCTTTGCTGTCGTTTTTTATGGTGTGATTAAAGGCATCTAATGCAGGCACAAAACGTTGGGTATAATAGCGCGCCTTGCCAAGTAGCAAATAAGCTTCGTCAATTTGTGTGTTGTGCTCTACCCCTTTAATGGTCATGCCGTGAATTTGCACCGCTTTAACGGCTTTTTCTTCGGCGCGATCAAAATTTTTAAAGTTGTTATTACCTTTTAATGAAGGTCTAAATAGGTTTTCATCTACTTTTAAAGGTTCAATGGGAATGCGTTCGTAAAAATTATCTTGATAAGCTTCATCTAATTCTTTTAAACCCTTATCTAAAGCGAGCTGGCCGTTATAAAGCACATTGAATTTTGTACCCAATGCGTTCATATTTCGGCTCATAAAGGTGTTTTTTGTTGGGCTGCATGCAAGCAGGAGGCTAAAGGCCAAGCCAGTACCAAAAAAATAAAAAAAATAGCTTTTCAAAAAAACGAATTTTAACTTTAAGATTAACTGCTAACTTAAACAAATATTGTTTATTTAAAGGTAAAATACAAATATAAAAAGATTTGTTAGTTTATAAATTGTAAAATTTAAGCGTAAACAAAAGTTCCAAAAGGACTTTTAATGGTAAGTTTCTTAACGGATGAAGCTTCTACGCGCCCTATAATTTGAGCGTTGACCTTAAATGATTTTGAAATTTCTATCAAGTCTTGTGCAATGGTTTCCGGAACATACAATTCCATGCGATGTCCCATATTAAAAACTTGATAGAGCTCTTTCCAATCGGCTCCACTTTGCTCCTGAATGAGTTTAAACAAGGGAGGTAACTCAAATAAGTGGTCTTTTAAAATGTGAAGATGGTCTATAAAATGAAGTATTTTTGTTTGTGCGCCGCCACTGCAATGCACCATGCCGTGAATGTTGGCGCGGTGTTTGGCAAGCATCTGTTTAATAATTGGGGCATAAGTACGCGTAGGCGAAAGCACTAATTTTCCGGCATTTAAAGGCGAATTTTCAACTGGGTCAGTAAGTGTGCTGTTGCCAGAATAAACCAAATCATTTGGTACTAAGGCGTCAAAACTTTCGGGATATTTATGCGCTAAATATTTGGCAAACACATCGTGGCGTGCGCTGGTTAAACCATTGCTGCCCATACCGCCGTTGTATTCGGTTTCGTAAACGGCTTGTCCAAACGACTCCAAACCAACAATAACATCGCCCGCTTTTATGTTGGCATTGTCAATGACGTCGCTGCGTTTTAGGCGCGCGGTTACGGTAGAATCTACAATAATGGTGCGTACCAAATCGCCAACATCGGCAGTTTCACCACCTGTGGCATAAATGTTTACGCCATATTTTTTTAATTCCGATAGCAAAGCTTCGGTACCGTTTATAATGGCCGAAATCACTTCGGCAGGAATCAAATTTTTGTTGCGTCCAATGGTTGATGACAGCAAAATGTTATCGGTTGCACCCACGCAAATCAAATCGTCAATATTCATAACCAGCGCATCTTGCGCAATGCCTTTCCACACCGATAAATCGCCTGTTTCTTTCCAATATAAATACGCTAAAGCAGATTTTGTGCCGGCTCCATCGGCGTGCATCACTATACAATAATCGGAATCGCCTGTTAAATAATCGGGAATAATTTTACAAAAAGCCTTTGGAAACAAGCCCTTATCAATGTTTTTGATGGCTTGATGAACGTCTTCTTTTGATGCCGAAACACCTCTTAAATGATATCTATTTTGAATGCTCATCGGGATGGCTTTGCGTTTTGCCGACAAAGGTAAAAATTTGCCGCTACTTAAAGCGGTCTAAACCACACAAACTTTAATTAACATTTTTTTCATCAAAACCAATATGCAGTAAGGCATCGCCTTGATTTAAAACGGGGGAGTGGTTTGAATTTAAAATAGAACCCTTTAGTTTGTTTATAAAACGGCTTTCAAAATTACTGAAAGGGGTTGAAATAGGACCTAACGGTTGGTGTATGAAGCGTTGAGCATTTTGGAGCGATTTCCTGACCATCAAAACTAAAAGTTTGATGCGAGCCAAACCCTTGAAATTTACCACTGTCCGCCCAATTTTTTATATACCGTGTTGTGCTTAGTTTTTTATATTAAATTGACTGAAATAAACGTATTCGGGATTAAATTCTTGGTCAAACTTATTTTCATTCATAAATAATAGTTTCAGTAAGGATATTAAGTTAATTACAGGAACAATTATTGTCCAACATAAAACTATTGAAAGAACTGTATAACCTGGTGATTTCAAATAAGCCCATTGAAAACCCAACAAAGGAATTGCAAGTAATAAAGCAGTCTTTTTTGACTTTTTGTTTTTCTTTGCTATTTCTAAATTTTGCTCAATGTGGTTTTTAATATCGTTGTTGAATTTGTCCATAAGTATTATAAATTCATTTCGCCTTTCTTCTAAGTATTCAACACTTTTTTCTTTATAATCATCCTCTACTAAAGCACTGCCATGATTGAATTTATCGTTATATTGGTTAATTAGTTCTGTTATTTCATTTATTTCAGAAAGCGTTTGATTTCCATTGAAGTCTAAGTTAGAAATTATCAAGTCCGTTAACTCAATTAGTCTTGATATATTTCCTTTGTTTGTTGAAACAAACTTTACCTTGTTAATTTCTTTAATGCTTTTTACAACTTCGCTGTCAGAAGGCTTAATTCTACCTGAATAATCACTTGCATTTTTTACTGCATAATAATTTGCACCTTTTAAAATTGAGTTTGCACCTGCTCTTCCAAATTCTCGACCGAATTGTCTTGCAGCACCGCTTACCACGTCATTAAGTATGTTCATTTTTAATTGTTTTTTTTGAGTTTCTCTGTTTCTATTTCTCTGGCTTTTGATAAAGCACTTGCAACGAGTCCTGCAGGAATAGTTACGATTCCCACACCTATTAATAAAATAAAAAATGTGAATATTTTCCCGCCTGCTGTAATTGGGTAAACATCTCCGTAACCAACCGTTGTTAAGGTTACAATAGCCCACCAACCACTATGTATAACAGATGAAAATAACTCAGGCTGTGCTTCGTTTTCAAAGTAGTAAATTCCTGCCGAAGCTAGAAAAATAAATATTGCAGTAACTATGAGAAATAAAACCATTTCTTCCTTAACTATTCCCGCAGCAATATGAAATCGTTTTAAAGCCTTATTATATCTAACAAGTTTTAAGGTTCTAAATATTCTAAAGACACGAAATGCTCTTAAAGCTCTAAGGTCATATGCAGTTCTTAAATAGAAAGGGAAAATTGCCAAAAAGTCTATTACACCGTAAAAGCTGAAAATATACCTCAAGGGTTTTTGGGCAACATAAACTCTTAAAATGTATTCAAGAGTGAAAATTGCAACACAAATTATTTCAAAGGCATTAAGAAATTTTATCGTAGTTATTGAGTTGTTTGGTAAAGTCTCAACTGTAAAAGCTACTAGTGAAGCAAGTATCAAAAACTGAATGAAGTAGTCAAAAACTTTACCCTTTCTTGTGGTATTATCTTCTACTATTTTTCGAATTTTCTCTTTCATTCAAGGTTTTCTTAAATTAAGCATAAAGTTAAGCCAGCTAAAAAAAGTGCCTTCCTTCAGTGGCTTTTCAAAGATAAAATAATTTTTACAAAATTGACCAATATCAGTAGAAAAGCACCAAGGCATTTTTTTCTTCTAATTTAGCCAAGTCTTTTACGTTGTCAAACGCATTGAAAGTAAACTTTCTACGATTTTAATCGAAAGACTTGAGCCAAGTGAATACTTCTCTTTTCTGAACTATATCTCCCCTAAAATTTATCGGATTCATTGCGCAAAATACTTCCGGAATCAACTGCCAATTGCACATCAACTTACTTATATATATGACTCCATTATACTTATCTAACCATTTTAGATAGGTATATATGAAAATTTACATACTTTATTTTGGTAAAAATATAAATAATTCATTAGAAATCATTAAAATATACTTTTTATTTAGTCTAAGTCTTTTGTCGTTGGGGGTGCTTAAACGGCTGTAGTTTTGATGCTTTTGTGTGTTAACAAGCGTTATTCATCAAAACCAATGTGCAGCAAGGCATCGCCTTGATTTAAAACGGGGGAGTGGTTTGAATTTAAAATAGAACCCTTTAGTTTGTTTATAAATCGGCTTTCAAAATTACTGAAAGGGGTTGAAATAGGGCCTAACGGTTGGTGTATGAGAAGTAGCGGATTAAAAAGCACTTCACTTTCAGTTTGGTACTGACTTTTATAAAAAGCACAGACCTTTGACCTGCCTGCCGGCAGGCAGGTTTAGCACATAAACCGCTATTTCTTATACACGCTGCTAGTGGCTGGCATTCTTGTCGGTCTGATTAGTCTTTCCATACAGGAATTTTAATGTAACTGTCATTGTGCCACTTTATTTGTAATGGTTCTCCTGCATCTTGTATTGTTTCTTCTGATACAGGTTTTCCCGAACCGTAATTGATTATTTCAAATGGATGCTTGTTGATGTTAAGCAAAATTACAAGTCGACTTCCTTTGCTGATTTTTTTACTTACAAATCGTGTATTTTCAAAAGGAATGTTTTCTTTTTTATCTGGTTTCAGAAGTTGTCTTTTAGAATTGTCTTTGGCATAACTTGCTCTGCCAACATATCTTGTGAGAAAAAAATAGCTTCCGTCTGGCATTAGTTCATATAATGCTAAGGAAACATCCATATCTTTTTTATTGATAGTTGCCCAAAGATTGCCTGTAAATGAACCATTAATAGTGAACTCCTTTTGAAAAGGCGCTGTGGTAAAAACCAATCCGTTGCTTTCGTCTAATGTGTCAAAAAGAATTTTGGGCGTGTAATAATTATTTTGGGTTTCTCTATCCTTAAAATCTACCGTTTGTTTTTCAAATCTTTTCTTTTTTGTTTTTTGAGCAATCAGTGATTTGTTATCCAAATAGAAAGTCAAAGTATCATTGTTGATTATTTGCAAATTAGATGCGTGTCGCCATTCATTCGTTCCCATTACTTGATAATTAACTTTATCTTTAAGTAATTCAGGTTTTGGTTTGCCTTTTAGAATGAAGTCAAGCCAATCATAAGCTAATTTCTCCATACTAATATTGGCAACACTATCAATTTCATAACCCATTAAGCTTTTTGCAGGTCTGCGTTGTCCACCAAAATGGTCGTAAGGACCAATTACAAAATAATGATTTGCATTCTTGTTGTATTGATTATGTAATTTGAAATAGTGTATCGCTCCAATTTGTGAACCGTCATAATAGCCTGTTGTTGTCAAAATTGGGATATTTATTTTTGCATATTCAGTTGGTGTTGGCACCATTGATTGCCAATAACTGTCGTAAGCAGGATGTGCCAACCAATTTTGAAAGATTGGATTTTGAATACCTGCTAAACTATCAAGTTTGTTGTATGCCGTTCCAATATTGAAATAGTCAAATTGTAGGCTTCTTGGTAACAGTTTATTTTTATAGATATTGTCATTGCTCCAACTTAAAATATGTGATAAAGGAACGTTATTTTCCATTGGAAAATCGTAACCTGGCATTACAGCCACTTGCGGAACAATAGTTTTTAATGCAGGATGAATATTTTTTACAGTTGCCCATTGTGAAAAACCTGTATAACTGCCACTATACATTCCTACACTTCCGTTACACCATTTCTGCTTACTTATCCAATCAATAATATCGTAAATATCTGTTCCTTCATTTTCAAAAGGTTTGTAGTTTTTCAAGTCGGTTTTAATGCCGCGGGCGTATGCTACAACTCCAACATAATCTCTGTCAGCCGATTTTTTACCAAATATGGCATCGCTAGCATCCTGATAATAGGTTGTGTAAAATAGAATTGCAGGCAAGGGACTCGTATTTGTTTTTTTACGAACTAATATAGCTGAAACTTCAATCCCACTTCTTGTCGGAATAAGCACGCTGTCTTGAATGATGTATATACTATCAATTTGAGATTGTTGTTGAGCAAATGTTGTTGCGTAAATTGATAGAATAAAAACTGTCAGTAAAAATCTCATATTTTTTTTAGTTTCTCAGTTGTTGTGTCGTCCGTTACGCTTGCCACTAACGGCCTTAGCTATGGCAAGTGCGGGATTTTAAAGCACTTACTTGTCCG
>Ga0210038_1000415_pt1 | contig 27117 bp, 19 predicted proteins | sample CryGeyCG2114_020_FD_183970 | JGI IMG/M metagenome (GOLD analysis project Ga0210038, IMG submission 183970) | Groundwater microbial communities from aquifer - Crystal Geyser CG15_big_fil_post_rev_8/21/14_0.20 (SPAdes) (version 2) | ecosystem: Environmental > Aquatic > Deep subsurface >... | reverse complement strand
CTGGTTTATTTGCTACTTATTGGAACTATATTTTTGGTATGGGAGATGGAATGAGAAGTGAATTTGCAGTTTTCAGTTTTTTGTTAATAGCTATAGTATTTTATTTTTTGAAGTTTGCTATAAGAAATTACAATATCTCTAATCATCTTGCTCAATCAAATGCGCATCGAGCAAATGTCGCAGAAACTTTGGAATCCTATATAACAGGAACAGAAAATGACCCAGAGGTTAAGAATGCTCTTTTAAAGGAGGGATCTACTGCGATGTTTGGGTCCGATTCAACGGGGTATCTTACGAAAGATCAGATGGAAATTTCTACACCAGTACAGGAAATGATCACCACATTTATTTCGGATAAGAAATAGTAATTATGACCAAAATATTTGAATCAACAATTGAGGAATTTGTGATTGAGCTTTTGGAATATCAAGGGTTCGTGTATTTGTCGCCGGAGGATCAGGAGAAAGAGCGTCCGGATTTGAGCGAGGTGGTTTTGAAAGACAGATTGAAGTGTGCGATTGATACTATCAATCCGAATATTCCCGAGGAGGCCAAAAAACAGGCGCTTCGTTTGGTTTTGAATCTACCGAGTCAGAATTTGATGGATAATAATGAAACATTCCACCTTATGCTGACGGATGGAATAGAAGTGGAAGTGATGGGAACGGATGGTGTGAAAGGTGAAAAAGTATGGTTGGTGGATTTTGAAAATATCTCGAACAATGAATTCCTCGTTTGCAACCAGTATACGGTGATCGAGAATAATATCACGAAGCGTCCAGACGTAGTGCTTCTCGTGAATGGTCTCCCTCTTGTTGTGATCGAGCTCAAGAATCCTGTGGATGAAAATGCGACCGTACAGAAAGCCTATACGCAACTTCAGAATTATAAAAACGCTATCCCAACGTTATTCTATTATAATGCTCTTCTTGTAGCGTCAGACGGACTCGATGCGCGTGTCGGAACGATATCATCGGATATGTCACGCTTCCTCGCGTGGAAGTCTCGTGATGGAATGAAAGAAGAGAAATCAACCGTGCCACAGATTGAGACGCTCATACATGGAATGTTTCAGAAAGAAGTATTACTTGACTTGATTCATCAGTTTGTTGTTTTTGAAAAATCGAAAAAAGAAGATGTAAAAACAGGATTGGTATCAATAGTAACGATCAAAAAAATTGCAGCCTATCATCAGTATTTCGCTGTGAACAAGGCAATTGTTTCGACCAAAGAAGCATCGAGTGAAGAGGGGAATAGAAAGGCTGGTGTCGTGTGGCACACACAAGGGTCAGGAAAATCTCTTTCGATGGTTTTTTATACTGGCAAAGTGGTTTTGGCTTTGTATAATCCAACTGTTGTGGTTATCACCGATCGCAATGATCTCGATGAACAATTGTTCGATACATTTGCGAGTTGCAAACAATTGCTCAGGCAAGATCCAGTGAAAGCGAGTAATCGTGAAGAATTGAAAAATCTGCTTCGGGTAGCGGGCGGAGGAATAGTTTTTACAACGATACAGAAATTTTTTCCTGAAAATGGTTCGGCAAATTTCGATATGCTTTCAGATCGGAAAAATATCATCGTGATTGCTGATGAAGCACACCGAAGTCAGTATGGATTTGGAGCGAAGACGACAGAAAAAGACGGAGAGGTATTTACGAAATATGGATTTGCAAAATATTTGCGAGATGCTTTGCCTCACGCTTCGTTTATTGGATTTACTGGAACGCCTATTGAAAAAGAAGATGCGAGTACCCCGGCAGTGTTTGGGAGTTATGTCGATGTGTATGATATCGCTCAGGCTGTAGAAGACGGCGCAACAGTACGAATATATTATGAATCACGTTTGGCCAAGGTACATCTGAAAGATGAAGAAAAATCATGGCTCGATGATGAAGTGGCGTCTATTACCGAAGGTGAGGAAAGTACGGCTGCTGATCAGGCCAAAGCAAAGTGGGCACAGCTCGAAGCAATCGTCGGGCATCGAGATCGACTACGGGTGATAGCGACTGATATAGTAGATCATTTTGAAAAACGACAAGAAGTGATGGAAGGAAAAGGAATGATCGTTTGTATGAGTCGAAGAATTGCTGTTGAATTGTGTGAGGCGATTATGGCGATACGTCCTCTATGGTATGATACGGATTTGAAAAAAGGAGTGATCAAAGTGGTAATGACTTCATCGTCCTCAGATCCAGAAAATTGGCAAATACATCATACGAGCAAACAAGACCGCAAAGCACTCGGTGAGCGGTTCAAAGATGAACATGATCCTTTGAAATTGGTGATTGTACGAGATATGTGGCTGACGGGTTTTGATGCACCGTGCCTCTCGACGATGTATGTCGACAAGCCGATGCGTGGACATAATCTCATGCAGGCTATCGCACGTGTGAATCGTGTGTTCAAAGATAAATCTGGCGGTCTTATCGTGGACTATATTGGCATTGCTTCTGATTTGAAGTTGGCGCTGGCGACCTATACATCAAGTGGAGGGAAAGGATCTCCGACATTGGATCAGGAAGAGGCTGTCTCGGCTTTACTTGAGAAATTTGAAATTGTTGAGCAAATGTTCACTGGTTTTGATTACAAGAAATATTTTGTTTCTGATACGAGACAAAAATTAACATTGATTTTGGAAGCGCAGGAACATGTACTTGGATTGGAAGATGGGAAAAATAGGTTTACGCGACAAGTAGCCCTGTTGTCGCAAGCATTTGCATTGTCTGTACCTCATTTGAAAGCAATGGAGATCAAAGATGAGGTTGGATTTTTCCAAGCAGTAAAAGCTCGATTGACGAAATTTGAACCGACAGGAGCAGGGAAATCAGATGCAGAAATTGAAACGGCTATCAGACAGATTGTTGACGGAGCAGTTGTGTCTGAAGGGATTATTGATGTATTTGATGCTGCGGGTATTAAAAAGCCAGATATTTCTATATTGTCAGATGAATTTTTGGAAGAAGTTCGACATATGGAGCGAAAGAATATTGCTCTAGAATTATTGAAGAAATTGCTCAATGATGAGATAAGAATGCGAACAAGAAAGAATTTTATTCAAAGTAAGAAACTTTCTGAAATGCTTGAGAATGCTATCAAGAAATATCAGAATAATCTTCTGACGACAGCGCAGGTTATTGATGAATTGATTAAGCTCGCCAAGGATATTCGAGAAGGAGATAAACGTGGTCAAGAACTCAATCTTGGCGAGGACGAATTGGCGTTTTATGATGCGCTGGCAAATAATGAAAACGCTAAGGAAGTTTTGGGAGATAAACAGCTGGCTACTATAGCAATTGAAGTATTTCGAAGTGTGAAAGGAAATGCGACTATCGATTGGACTTTGAAAGAAAGTGTTCGCGCACGTCTCCGTCGTGATGTGAAGAGAATTCTCAATCGTTTTGGCTATCCGCCAGATGAACAACTGCTCGCCACTGAAAATGTATTGAAGCAAGCAGAACTTATGGCAAATGAATTGAACTAGAAGAAAATAAAATTCGTCAGGTACATTGCACACTATAAAAACTTAGACATGTTGATATCCTTTGCATTCCCTGCTATACTACATTCCCTTTACTGATACTTTTTATGGAGAAAAAAATCAAGCAGACAAAGGCATTGCCTGTATCTGGTCCATCAGAGTGGATCATTGTTCGGGGTGCTCGTACGCACAATTTGAAGAACATTACCGTAGAAATGCCACGCAACAAAATGGTGGTATTTACAGGACTTTCTGGATCCGGGAAATCGTCACTCGCTTTCGATACTATTTTCGCTGAGGGACAACGTCGCTATGTGGAATCACTTTCTGCCTACGCAAGACAATTTTTGAACACGATGCAGAAACCTGATGTGGATGAAATCGTCGGACTCTCGCCTGCCATCTCTATTGATCAGAAATCAGCCAGTCGCAATCCACGCTCAACAGTGGCTACCATTACTGAAATCTATGATTACCTTCGGGTGCTGTATGCTCGTCTCGGTCGTCCGCATTGCCTCATTTGTGAACGAGAAATACAAAAACTTTCCAGTGAGGAAATGCTTCTTATTGTTTCAGACAAAGTGAAAGAAGCACTGAAATCACCGAAGAAAAAGAAGATGCTTCTCAGTATCACGGCACCAATCGTCCGCGGAAGAAAAGGGGAATACTATCAGCTTCTCTACAATGCCCTCGGAAAAGGGTTTGTCGAAATCTTTCTTGATGGGGAACGGAAAAGTTTGCGTGAGAGAGTTCTCCTTTCCAAAACGAAGAAACATAACATTGATTTGATTGTTGATGAGTTACCTCTTTTTGAATTCGAGAAATTTCCCGATACTTCGCGTGAACGTCTTTCGGAAGCTGTAGAAAGGGCACTCGAAGAAAGTGAAGGATTGGTGAGTATTCGTATCGGAGAAGAAAGTTTTGTATTGTCATCAAAGTTCTCTTGTCCGTACGATGGTTTTTCATACCCAGAAGTAGAACCACGCTTGTTCTCTTTCAATTCTCCTTATGGTGCGTGCGAGGCTTGCAATGGACTTGGGACGAAACACTTCTTCGGCGATGAACCGTGTGAAGTCTGTCACGGATCACGTCTGCGTGAAGAAGCGCTTTTCATTCGTATCGGAGGGAAGAATATCGTGGAGGTGACAGCGATGATGATTACCGATGCGAAACATTTTTTTGATACACTGAAACTCAGTGAACGTGAGATACAAATTGCTGCCGTTGTTTTGAAAGAGATAGGCGGACGGTTGCAGTTTCTTCTCAATGTTGGTCTGAATTATTTGTCACTTTCTCGTCGCGCCAATACGCTTTCAGGTGGTGAAGCTCAGCGTATCCGTCTGGCATCACAGCTAGGATCACAGCTCGTAGGAGCCCTGTACGTGCTTGATGAACCGACCATCGGACTCCATCAGCGTGATAACGATAGACTCATAGAAACACTGAAGGCTCTCCGTGACCTGGGCAACACGATTATTATTGTTGAACACGATGAGGATACTATTTACGCCTCTGATTATCTTGTGGATATCGGTCCGGGAGCAGGGGTACACGGTGGTCATATTGTGGTATCCGGGTATCTCAATGATCTTCTTTCAGCACCAAAAAATGTTTCAGAGTCACTGACGCTCAGTTATCTTCGTGGTGAAGAGAAGATACGTGTACCAGAAAAAAGACGCACGAAAGAAAAAGGAATGATCAAAGTTCGCGGAGGAGAATTGTTCAATATAAAAAATATGAACGTTGATATTCCTCTGGGACGGATGAATGTGATTACAGGGGTTTCTGGATCGGGCAAGTCGACGCTTTTGTATGAAATAGTTCATAAGAATTTGCAAGCAAGGTTTGATCGTCGGTACAAATCAAACGAAGTATTTCATTGTACGTCTTTTTCTGGGTCAGAATATCTTTCTCGGGTAGTACTCATCGATCAGAGTCCGATCGGTCGTACGCCACGCTCCAATCCGGCAACTTATACGGGAGCGTGGACGCATATTCGTGATCTTTTTGCTTCAAGCGAAGATGCTAGAGTTCGTGGTTGGAGAGCGGGACGTTTTTCTTTCAACCGCCCAGGAGGACGTTGTGAAACGTGTGAGGGGAATGGTTTCATCGCTGTCGAAATGCATTTTCTTCCAACGGTCTATGTGCCGTGTGATGTCTGTAATGGGAAACGTTTTACCAAAGAAACACTGGAGATTTTGTACAAACACAAAAACGTTTATCAAGTACTTGATATGACCATCGAAGAAGCATTCTCATTCTTTGCAGATATTCCTGCTATCGCTGATCGTCTGAAAACTTTGAATGAAGTCGGTCTGGGGTATCTCAAACTCGGTCAATCGGCTACGACGCTCTCAGGTGGTGAAGCCCAACGGGTGAAAATTTCTTCAGAATTCTATCGGAAGATGTATGAACGAACGATTTATCTGCTCGATGAGCCGACAATCGGACTGCATTATGAAGACGTAAGAAAGCTCATTGAAATATTGGAGAGTCTCGTAGTGAAAGGAAATACCGTCATTCTCATTGAACACAATATGGACATTATCAAATCCGCTGACTATATCATTGACATCGGACCAGAAGGGGGAGCAGGCGGAGGAAAAATAGTGGCAGTAGGAACACCAGAAGAAGTGGCCCAGATGCCGAGATCCTACACGGGACAGTATTTGAAAAAAGTCTTGAAGAAATAAAGAAATCACTCTGAGTATGAGTGAGATAAAAAAAGAGGGGACGCTACGTGATATGACACCATATCTTTCGTAACGTCCCCTTAAAGAATCCAGCTTACTCTTTTACACAGGGAGGAGGGAACCCCAAGAGTCGGGCTGGACTATTGTGCATAGCGCGCAATTCAGAAATCCAGATTTCGGTTGTATTGCAACCGACTCGGATTAAGTACCGGAGCGCGAATTTTTTTCGCATTTCCTTTGTTCTTGATGAGGCGTTTCACCTCCTTCATTGCTTGTCGAAAAAAATAATTGTACTGCTCCTTTTCCTTGTGGTGCCAGATGTCGTGCTTGTGTGCGACATCAGCAAAAGCCTTCTTGAAATCTTCAAGAGAAAAAACTCCGGGCTCCATAAGGAGACAAAAAACCTCTTGCCCTATTTCTTTGATTAGATAGTCAGTCATTTATTCTCCTTTCGTCGGTGGTTGGTATTCATTTTTTAAGAAACTTTGTTTTGCTTATTATACATCATTTTTTAGAAAAAGTCAAGCTTGCTTTTTCACTTATTACCTGTTTGAATAGGAGAGAAGAAAAAATTATGGCCTTTTTATGGGAGAAAATATATACGCTTTCTGCGTTTCAGAAGGAAAACCACCTACCAGAAGTGCCTGGGGTATATTTCTTCTTGGATGAAAAAAGTGAGCTTCTTTATATAGGGAAAGCGACATCGCTTCATGATCGTGTGAAAAGCTATTTTACGCAGGATCTACTCGAGACGCGCGGACCAAAAATACAGAGTATGCTAAAGAGAATTGCGTTCATCGCTTTTCAGAAAACGGACTCCGTTCTCGAAGCGCTCATTCTTGAAAGCAACCTCATCAAAGCCAAGCAACCACCATACAATACTGATGCGAAAGATGATAAAAGCTACTACTTCGTCGCTATCACTAAAGAACTCTATTCGCGTGTACTTTTGGTACGAGGACGAGATATCGAACAGAAGAAATTTACTACGAAGGTGAAATATCTTTTTGGACCGTTTCCTGCAGGAGGATCTTTACGAGAAGCTCTGAAAATTATTCGACGACTCTTTCCTTTTCGGGATAAGTGTATCCCCTTTGAGGAATTATCTGAATCGAAGAAAGTGAAAGCCAAGCTTTGTTTTTCAGCACAAATCGGACTCTGTCCTGGAGTCTGCACGGGAAATATCACTCCCGAAGAATATGCAAAGACTATCAATCATATCCGTCTGTTTTTCGAGGGACACAAAAGCGATATTGTGAAACAGTTGGAGAAAGAAATGAAAATGTCTGCCAAAGAGCTCCGTTTCGAGCATGCTGGTGAAATAAAAAAAGTGCTCTTCGGACTGCGTCATATCGAAGACATCGCTCTTATCAAAGATGATTTGAGAGAACGGCACACACATCGTATCGAAGCCTATGACATTGCACACCTCGGGGGTACCGCGAGCGTCGGTGTGATGACTGTAGTCGAACAAAGTCGCAGTAACCCGAGTGAATATCGGCAATTCAAACTACGAGGAGAACATAATGGAAACGATCTCACTGCTCTTGAAGAGATTCTTGCGAGGCGTTTGAAACATAAAGAATGGAAATTGCCAGAAATTATCGTCGTTGATGGATCTTGGCCTCAGCTCAAAGGGGCGGAGAAAGTATTGAGAGAAGCGGGACTTTCTATCCCACTTATCGGTGTTGTGAAGAATAGTCAGCATAAACCAGACCATTTCGTCGGAGAAGAAACACTTCTGAAACGCTTCGAAAAAGAGATTCTTCTCGCTAATGATGAAGCTCATCGTTTCGCCATTACTTTCCATCGCAAACGGAGAGAAAAAGAGTTTTTGGCATTATAAGACGGGTATTTACAGCACGCGAAAAAGAGTGTATCATTGAAAACAATCATATATTTTTTCATACACTTTTTATCAAAAAAGACACGTTATGCCAGAGAAAAAACAAGTCATAGAGATTCGTGGTGCTCGGGTGAATAATCTGAAGAACATAGATGTTGATATTCCACGTAACTCGCTTGTTGTGATAACTGGACTTTCTGGATCGGGGAAATCATCACTGGCTTTTGATACTCTTTTTGCGGAAGCGAATCGTCGTTATGTCGAGTCGCTTTCTTCTTATGCGCGTAATTTTCTCGAAGGTTTCGATAAACCAGATGTTGATGCGATACACAATCTCTCCCCAGCTATTTCTATCGATCAAAAAAGTGTTTCGCGGAGTCCTCGTTCGACGGTTGGGACAATGACGGAAGTGTACGACTATCTCCGTATTTTGTTTGCAAAAGTAGGCGTACCGCATTGTCCTATCTGTGATAAGCAGTTAGTGCGCACAAGTATCAGCGCTATTTTAGATGAGGTTCTTCTCTTTCCGAATAATACGACACTGATTTTTCTCGCGAAGAGCAAAGAGTTGACTTCGCACACCGAGCGCGAGGCACTCGCCATTATCAATACCTGGGGATATATCAAGGTGTTATTTCGTGGTCAGATTATGCCCATTGCTGAAGCGCAAAGCCTGGCCTCAGCGACAGAGAGTTCAGAAATATCTTTGGTGATTGATAGACTCATCCTTGAGAAAGCTCGTCCTGATAAAGAGCGTATTTTGGATTCTTTGCAAACAGCTTTTCGGGTAGGGAGTGGGACGCTCGTGATCTGTTTCGATGATGAAGAGCATTCGTATAATGAAGAATATCGTTGTGATACCTGCTTCATTCATTTAACAGAGTTTACACCAAGCCGTTTTTCTTTCAATAATCCAGAAGGGGCGTGTGTCAAATGCGCGGGCCTCGGGGTGACGCTTGAGTTTGATCCAGCACTCGTTATCCCTAACACCAATCTTTCTTTTGCAGAGGGAGCAATCAGACCATGGAGCAAGATGAACGGAGATTATCAAACGGCGCAAGGGCCGATGCGTTTTCTCCGTGAGATGAGTAGGAAATATCGATTTTCACTCGATATGCCAGTAAAGAAAATTGCATCGAAACATATACAGATATTACTCTACGGAGAACAGACTGGCAGTAAGGAAGATTTCCCTGGCATCATAGCACTCCTAGAAAAAAAATATCGCGAGACCAAATCAGATCATCTGCGAAGTGATATCGAATCCTATATGCTCAGGCAGAAATGTCCCGAGTGTCTTGGTAAACGCCTGAAGAAAGAGTCGCTCGCAGTGCGCATCCATGGATATTCTATCAATGATCTTGTGATACAGAGTGTTGATATCTTTCTTGAAACGCTTCATAGTTTGAAAGAGAAACTCCAGGAGACAGAAAAGAGAGAAATTATCGAACCGCTTTTTCGTGAAATGGAAACGCGAATGAAAGCAGTAAAAAAAGTCGGTCTTGGGTATCTTGAACTCACGCGTGGTGCTGATACACTTTCGGGTGGGGAGTCGCAACGTATCAGACTGTCTGTGCAAATGAAGTCTGGGCTTTCGGGTATTATTTATGTACTTGACGAACCTTCTGTAGGGCTACACAGTCGTGATACCGAAAGGCTGATTCATGCGCTTGAGGATTTGAAATCCTCCAATAATTCACTCGTGATTGTCGAACATGACATCGCGATTATGAAGAGAGCTGATTATATTATCGACCTCGGACCAGGAGCAGGGAGCAAGGGAGGAGAGATTATCTTCTCCGGTACGCCTGATAAACTCATTCATTCGAATATGCTCACAGGCGAATATCTTTCAGGGAAGAAAAGAGTTTCTGATAAGAAGAAGGCACGTAAACTAGGAAAAGACTCCATTACTATCTATGGCGCCACAGAACACAATCTGAAAAATGTGGATGTGAGTATTCCTCTAGGTATGCTCGTCGCTGTTTCGGGTGTTTCTGGTTCAGGCAAATCGAGTCTCGTACATGATATTCTCTCACGGGCTCTCGCAAAACATTTCTTTCGTGCGAAGACAGAGCCGGGTGCTCACAAGAAAATAGAGGGTTTAGCGAATATTGATAAAGTCATTGCTGTCAATCAGGATCCTATCGGAAGAACACCGAGATCAAATGCTGCCACGTACACGGGTATTTTCTCCCTTATTCGTGATCTCTTTGCAGAAACAGCTGACGCGGAAAGAGAAAAGTATTCGGCGAGTTACTTCAGTTTCAATATGAAAGGTGGTCGCTGTGAAACGTGTCAGGGTGGGGGGCTCAAGAAAATTGAAATGTATCTTCTGCCCGATGTCTATGTGCCGTGTGAGGCGTGTCAGGGTACGAGATACAATGCTAAGACGCTGGCTATCAAGTATCGTGGTATGAATATCGCCGAAGTACTTCAGATGACGGTGAGTGAAGCGAGACATTTTTTCCTTGATCAGAAAATGATTGAAGAAAAACTCTGTGTACTCGAAGAAGTGGGTCTTGGGTATCTCGTTTTAGGACAGAATGCTACGAATCTTTCTGGAGGTGAAGCTCAGCGTATCAAGCTTGCGACAGAACTCGCACGCAAATCAACCGGCAAGACGCTGTATATTCTCGACGAACCAACCATCGGACTTCACTTCGAAGATGTAAGGCGTTTGCTTGAAGTCCTCGAAGCGCTCGTTGATAAAGGCAATAGCGTGCTTGTCGTTGAACATAATATTGATGTTATTCGAAGTGCTGATTTTGTTTTGGAGCTCGGACCAGATGGCGGAGCACAAGGAGGAGAACTCGTGTTCGCGGGTACCCCAGAAAAATTGAAAGAATGTAAACGTTCTTTCACAGCAAAATATTTGTAGGTGAGCATGCTTTCTGTTATTTCGATATGTGATACTTGAAATATTTCTTTATGTCCTACCATCTGGCGAAAAATATAAAAGCGACCCTGACCTATTATGATGTTTTGGATATGCCACTGACGTCTTTTGAAATATGGAAGCATCTTATTTTACAGGACATAGAACAAACAGGAAAGCACGGTGTACAGAGTATTGGCGATGTTGTGAAGATACTTTCTTCAGGAGAATTGGATACGATTATCCAAGAACACAATGGTTTTTATTTTCTGAAAGGACGAAAAGCTCTTGTGAGGAAACGCATTCAAGCAGAGAAAATATCGGTAGGAAAATTGCGTCGTATGCATCGTCTGGTGAGGATACTGAGGTTTCTCCCTTATGTACGTATGCTCGCTGCTACGGGGAGTTTGGCGATGAAGAATGGTACCAGAGAAAGTGATTGGGATATGTTCGTCGTACTACGTTCTGGGAAAATATGGATCGGACGCACTCTCCTTACAGGGTTTCTTCATCTGATAGGGAAGAGGCGACACGGACGGAAAATACAAGACAGAGCGTGTCTGAATTACTTTGTGACAGAAGATAATTTAGAGATTGGTACGAAGGATCTTTTCTCAGCACATGAATATCGTTTTCTTATACCGATGTATAACGAACGCCTGTTCCAAAAGTTTGAATTGAAGAATAGATGGATTGCAGAGTATCGTCCTCATTTTTCTCTTACGGCTATACCTCATTTGCTGATGGCGAAAGACATTTCTCAAAGAAAGAAGGTGCAAGATTTTCTTGAAAAGATTTTTGATGGGCTTCATCTGGAAGTATGGCTTGCTTCATGGCAGGGAGAGAAAATTAGACGTAATCCCAAGACTTCAATTGAAGGGAGTCTCATTAAGGCTGATGATCACTCGCTTATTTTCTTACCTCATCCACAAGGTCCGAGAGTGTTTGAGAAATATAAAGAGCGCCTCAGTGTCTAAGAATCATTTTTGTGATATACTAAAAAAGAAAGTAAAGAGTGCTATCTACAAACAAACATAAAAAAATGTCGAAGTTTCTGTATACAGCAAAAAATATCACGACTGGAGAAAGTTCTGGTGGTGAAATGGAAGCTAAAGATGAGAAAAGTTTAGCGCAATCTTTGCGTGAGCAAGGTATGCTTCTTACCTCTCATAGAGAAGTGGAAGAAAAAAAATCGATCAATGTAAAATTCTTCGATCGTTTTTCTACTGTCCCGCTCAAAGAAAAAATGGTGTTCACTCGAAACCTCGCGGTGATGGTTTCTTCGGGACTCACGCTTTCGCGCGCAATACACAACCTCAGTATCCAGACTCAGAACAAGCGTTTCAAAACAGTGTTAAATAGCGTGTATGATGATGTTCAGAGTGGAAAAACCCTAGCAGAAGGTCTTTCTCGTTTTCCGAGTGTTTTCGATGAACTGTTTGTCAATATGGTAAGTGTTGGGGAGCTCAGCGGTAATATAGAGGAGATCCTAGATATTCTTGCACTTCAGCTTGAGAAGGAGAATGATCTCTCAAGTAAAGTCAAAGGAGCACTTATCTATCCTGCGGTCATTATCGTCGCGATGGTAGGTATTTCCATTTTGATGCTGACATATATTTTGCCAAAAATTACTGGTGTCTTCAAAGATATGGATGTGAAACTGCCTGCGACGACATTGTTTATTATGGCTATCAGTGATTTTTTACGCAATCATGCTATTGCGAGTATCTCGCTTAGTGTCGGAGTGATTGTGGGAGTGAAAATTTTTGCTGGGACGGTAGCCGGGAAGCGTTTTTTTAGTATGCTCTATCTAAGGTTACCGATTGTTGGTAATATTGTCATCAAAGTTAACTGTGCTCGCTTCGCACGTATCTATAGTTCGCTTCTCAAAAGTGGTGTCCCAGTGGTGACAGCGCTTGGTATTGTTTCGAAGACCATTGGCAATGTGTACTACAAAGATGTCCTCGAAGAAGCCATCGCTGAGGTACAGAAAGGAACAGAACTGAGCAAAGTGATCAACAAATATCCTCATATTTTTCCTATATTGGTACCGCAAATTATTGAAGTAGGTGAAGAGACAGGGAAGACAGAACTTGTGCTCCGCCGTTTGGCAGAGTTTTATGAAGAGGAAGTTTCGCAAATTACGAAAAATATGTCATCAATTATCGAACCGGTTTTGATGCTTGTGATTGGTGGCGGTGTGGGATTTTTTGCTGTGGCGATGCTTCAGCCGATGTACAGCGTACTTGATAACATCAAATAAAGAGCATTCGTATTTTATCTCTATCGTTTTCTTACGTATCAGAAAATAAATACCCTGAAAAATAAAAAAATGTTTTCTTTCCATAACGTATCATTTGTAACACTTACCTCAAAGAAAGGTATGCGAAATACGCGCTCAGGGTTCACTCTTATTGAAGCTTTGGTGCTTCTTTTTATCTTTTCTGTTGTGTCAGTAACTTTCTTTCAAACCTATACTATTGGTACGAGACTGATTCTTGATTCGAAGAATCGTTTGGGAGCGACCGCTTTTGCCAATCAGAAAATGGAGATTATTCGCAGTATTGATTATGATACATTGGGTACTAAACATATGGATGGCGGAGTCTGGGTGTATGGTGTCCCTGCAGGAGATTTGCTACAAGAAGAAGATGTGACAACAGGAGCGACAACATATCATATAGAGACATTCGTTCAATACATTGACGATCCTTTTGATGGAACAGCAGGCCTTGGTACAGACGCTATTCCAAATGACTACAAGAGAGTGCGCCTCACGGTATCGTGGGGGGACAGAAGTAGCGCTCGTACTGTCGGACTCATTTCTACGGTTTCACCCAATGGCATCGAAACATCAGCTGGAGGAGGTGTACTCACTATTAATATCTTGGATGCTGGGGGTGCTGGCGTAACGGGTGCTAATGTACATATTGTAGGAAGTTCAACAAGTATCAATACCAATGCCACCACAGATTCGACAGGTAATGTGACGCTTCCAGGAACTCCAGCAAGTACCCCTCTTGGTTCTCAGGACTATACTATTTCTGTTTCTAAGTCTGGATATTATGGCGCGACGACACTTCTTCCATATGCCGTTTCTGAGACATATGATCCTGTGGATGAAGATATGTCAGTTGTAGCAGATGCACTCAATCCAATCACTATCGTGATGGACCGGGCTTCAGATATCATCCTTCATACCAAAGACCCTTTTGGAACAGCGATTCCGAATGTTAATTTTTCATTAGTTGGAGGCAGAATATTGGGGAATAGTGTGCCTCCTGGAACGTTTACGTATGGATTCCCACTCCAAAACACACAGACAGATGGGTCAGGAAACAAAACCTTCGCAAATGAGAGCTATGGACAATATACACTGACTAACTCGCCAGTCGCTCCATATGAATTCTTCAAGTTCGATCCGCCAGAAACGGTTGCGGGGGTTTTGAATGTTGCCCCAGGAGTCAATAAAGAAACGACCATGGTATTTATTGATACCTCCATCGCTTCCGCAAAAATACAAGTAACGAACAATACGGATGGTGCGCCTATCGTCGGTGCAAGTGTCAAACTTTCGAATACAATTTTAGGTTATGATGTCACACTGACAACCGATGAGAATGGTTTTGTGTATTTCCCTTCTGCATTGCCAGCACTTACTCCTGATACGTATACGATTGATATTACCGCTCCTGGTTTTGCAGATAAAACAGATACTATTACCATTGGAACTTCTCTTGTACGAAAAACCATTACTCTTGAATCAAACTAGTCTATGATGAGAAAATCTTTACGAGCTATGACTCTTGTGGAACTGATGGTAGCAATCAGTATTATGCTTATTGCTATGGAGGGTTTTACATTACTTTTTATGAAAAGTTGGAATAGTAATAAATTTATTCTTGAGGAAGGTGTGGCGTCGGCCAATGCTTCTCATACAGTGAATAAGATTATCAAAGACTTGCGAGGTGTGAAACAGGCGGATAATGGGGATTTTCCTATTGAATCTGCGGATGATTTTGATTTGAAGGTATATGTAGACATTGATCACGATGAAATAACTGAGCGCGTGCATTATTTCCTTGACTTGGGAACTGATCAATTGAAAGTGGGTATCACTAAACCTACTGGTTCGGCGCCAGTCACATATCCTGCTTCTGATGATACTGTGAAGGTGCTTGCAGAATATATTACGAATACGAATAGTGATCCAGTATTTCTCTACTATAATAAAAATTATCCGGGTGATACGGTGAATAATCCTATTGCCACGCCAGCCGACGTCTCTGCTATCCGTCTTATCAAGGTGCACATTATGGTAAATATTGATCCTGTGAATGCTCCGAATAATGTGAATATAGAATCTTTTGTTGATCTCCGTAATCTGAAGTATTTATGAAAAAAAATATCAAAACAAAAAAAGGTTCCGCGTTGGTTTACGGACTGATTATTATGACTGCGGTAACTATTCTGCTTACTTCTATTTTGACGTACATCAGTTCGCAGATTAAATATTCTCTCAAGGTTCACACGCGTGAACAAACATTTCAAATAGCAGAATCAGGCATCAGTTTTTATCGTTGGTATCTTGCTCATCAAGCAGAAGGGAGAACGGCTCAGCAACTTGCGACATTCTGGTCGAGTGGGAGTCCGTATGGTGTAGGTGGTGCTTATACAGGGGTGTATGATGATCCTTTTGGATCAGCTATCGGAGAATATTCTATTACTGTTATTCCTCCAGAAGTGGGTTCTACGATTGTGCAGGTCACTTCGGTGGGGGCGACGTATAAGAATCCGACCGATACACGAACACTCACTGTGCGTTTCCGTCGTCCATCGTGGAGTGAAAACGCTGCTCTGGCCAATGATTTTATGCGTTTTGGAAAGGGTACGGAAGTATTTGGGAAGATTATGTCGAATAAAGGGATTCGTTTTGATGGTTTGGCTCATAACATTGTTTCAAGTGCAGTGAATACTTTCGATGATCCAGATCATACTGGAGCCAGTGAATTTGGTGTCCATACTCATAAAAATATTCCCCCTACAAGCGGTGCCAATAATGCTTTCCGTCCGGCTGAAGCTCCAAATTCTGCTGTGGCGCTGAGACCTGATGTTTTTGAAGCAGGGCGTTCCTTCCCTATACCTGCAGTGGACTTCAATGGGGTATTGGGTGACCTCAGTTTAATGAAATCAGAAGCTCAGGCAGGACGCGGTACATACTTTGATAACAGTGGTGTTGGAAGAGAGATAACGCTCAAGACGGACGGCACTTTTGATGTCTGTACAGTGAAGACATACAGTGTCTATGTTGATGGAACACATGGAACGAATCAGCCATTGAATTATCTTGGGATAGTTTCAGGAGCGAGTGGATCATCTGCTGGGACGAATGGAAATCCTTGTGATGTAGCCACGTGTTGTACATCATCTACGTGCCCTTGGATTCAATCAAGTAAACACAGTAGAGGAAAATGCATTAGTAAGTCGAATCAACCCCTGGTACAAAATGGTGTAATTTTTGTTGAGGACAATGTTTGGGTTTCAGGTCAGATTGATAATAAGAGAATCACGATTGCAGCAGCAGACCTTATTTCTGGCTCTCTACCGTCTTTGTATGTGATGAATAATCTTCTCTATACGAATTACACCGGGACAGATATTATTGGTCTTATTGGCCAGAGGAATGTTGATATCCCACGAGATAGTGCTACCACACTCCGTATCGATGGAGCTCTGCTTGCTCAGCAAGGGAGAGTAGGGAGAGCCTTCTACAGTGGTTTAGTCAAAAGTAGTATCACAATATATGGAGCGCTAGCTACGAACCTTCGGTATGGTTTCGCGTACACCAATGGCACAGGATACACGACACGTAATTTGTATTATGATAATAATCTTCTGTATTATCCGCCACCATATTTTCCAACAGGTACGCAGTATCAGATGGATCTTTGGGAAGAAAATTAATGGAGAGAATGAAAGAGAACAAATTATTTGCTAGGAAAAGTGAAGAGTTGTGATATAATAGAAAAAAGAAAAAATATATACAAAAATGATTTTGCAGAAAAAATTTTTTGATGTTTTCCCGAGTGCCTTTGGACTTGATTTGAGCGACCTTTCGATCAAGGCTGTTTTGTTTAATCGTTCCAAAGAAAGTGATGCCATTACAAGCTTCGGTTCTGTTCCTTTGCCTGTAGGAAGTGTTGTCGATGGCGATATTATAAACCAACAGGTGGTTGTTGATGCTATCAAAGACCTTGTCGAAAGAACGAAACCGAAGAAAATAAAGACACGGAAGGTCGTTTGTTCGCTTCCTGAAACAAAAGCTTTTTTGCGCATCATCACCATTCCAAAAATGGATGAAAAAGAGGTAAAGGAGGCCATAAAATGGGAAATAGAAGCCAATATTCCTTTGACGCTCGATCAGGTGTATTATGATTGGCAAATTCTTGATAAAAATTTTACCCAAGGGAAAGACACGATGGATGTTTTGGTGGTAGCCGTAGCGCGTAGTATGGTGAATCAGTTCGAAGAAACACTGACAAAAGCAGGACTCGAAGTCGTCGGACTCGAAACAGAGTCGATTGCCCAGGCAAGAAGCCTTCTTGCAGAAAAAAATGAAGAGAGGACAACACTGATTATTGATATCGGCGATCGTCGTTCCAGTTTTTTCATTTCAGTGGGGAATACTCCGTGTTTCACATCAAGTGTTCCTCTCTCATCTCAGATGATCACTGATGCTATTTCGAAGTCCCTGCAGATTCCTTTTGAACAGGCAGAAGAAATAAAGATTAAGCAGGGATTGGGATCGCTTTCTTTTCAGAGCCCAGTGCTCAAAGCTGCCCTCCCTGTACTTGAGAACATCGCCCAAGAGATTGAGAGAACTATCGATTTTTATTTGAATAATTTACAGTATTCGAAAAGTATTGATTCGGTAATCCTCTGTGGTGGTGGGTCGAATACACAGGGACTGCTTCCGTTTCTCTCGAAACGTTTGGGTAGGCTTGTTGAGTTTGGAGATCCATGGGTGAATGTCCATCTCGGTAAACAAATGCCACTTATTGATCGTAGTCATTCAGTACAGTATTCAACCGCTATCGGCCTTGCGCTCAGAGGTCTAGACGAATATGAAAATCTTACTTAATATCCTCCCAGAAGAAAATAAGAAAAAAATACAGAGCAGGAAACGCTTTCGTTTTTTCTTGTGGCAAGTTTTCCTTGTTTTGATACTAGAAATTATGTATACCAGTATCCTCGCAACGACGTTTTTTGTCCTTCGTTTTCAGTCAGGTAATCTCGTTCAAGGAGAATCGAGTAATCAGTCGGCGCAATCACAAAGTACACTACTTGAATATCAACAGAGGTTCCGTGATATGAATACTGCCACTGAGATGATTGCGAAAATAGATATGAACCATCTTTCTTTTACACGGGTATTTATCCTCCTTGATACACTGATACCCGAAGGAATGGTCGTTGATCATCTCATGACTAAAAATTATACTGTTCTTCTTACTGGAAAGGCAAAGAAACGTGAAGATCTTCTCTTGTTTGATAGTAAACTCAAAGAATCCTCTTGTATTGAAAAAGTGGATGTACCTATCTCAAACCTTTTCTCTCAAGATAATATTGATTTCCAAGTTGATTTTGATATCAAAGAGGAATGTTTGAAAAAAATAACATCATTATGAATTTCTCTTTTATAAAAACTCATTCGGCTCTTGTTTCTCTTCTCACACTTCTCGTGATGATTGTAGGTGTTTATTTTTTTGTTATTCGTCCGCTTCGAACAATGATTACTAATCAAGCAACATCTATCCAAGAATTTTATGCCAAAGAGGAGAATCAAGCGAAACAAGTGAATCGCCTCCCGGAACTCAAAAAGCAGTATCTGATGATTGAAGAGAAAGCGCCTGCACTGGATATACTACGAAATGAAGATCAAATTGTTGGTTTTATCCAAACTCTCGAAGAAGTAGCAAGTGAGACACATGTCACCCTTACCATCGCTTCCAAAGATAATGGTACTATCACAGAAGCAAAGAAAAAGGTGCCCGTAAAAACAGCAAAACCATCTGAAGCATCAGATGCTGAGAATACAACAGATGTAAAGAAGCAAGTTCGGAATAATGATATCCTTGCTAACCTTCCATTCGATCGATATTTACGTCTGAGCATAGTCGTGTCTGGTACCTATAATGATATCGTAGCTTTCGTGTATAAGACGGAAACATTGTCTGTAGGGCTTGATGTTGTTGGTATGGAGATTAAACGCGTAGAGATAGAGAAAGATTCAAAGAAATCTCAGGGCAATACAAGTCCATTCCTTCCATTGCTCGCTATTGGTACGAGTGCAGGAGAGACTACTCAGCCAGTAGCAGAGGAAACGATAGATGCTCTTGAAGCTACTCTCGATATTTTGGTCTATGTGAATAAATAACAGATATATGAAAAACCCTCTTAGCTCATTTTCGAAAGAATCAGGATTTCATTTTTCTTTTGAACATCTTCTCTTGTTCTGGTATCACCATTACAGAAAGTTTTTTCTTCTCGTTACTTTCATTGTGATTGGATTTGGCATATGGAATTATTACCACTATATTCTCGCTTATCATTTCACAGAAGATGAGAAAAAACAATATATAGAATCCTACTATAAAGAGACTTTGTTTCAGGAGAAGAAATTTCTTTCTTTAGTGCAGAGTTTGGAATCACGTAAAGAAGACCATCAAAATGTCCCTGTCTTGAAACAGAATATTTTCTCGAATCGTTAGTGCTTTGTGTGAGTCGTTATGCTTATCATAGAGAGTTGACCCGCTCTCTTGTTTTGGGTATACTGTATGCTCATAGAAAAGCGTAATGGAGTAGAGAAGAAGTTTGTAATTTTTTCATCCTTGATGTGTGACTCATACGATCTCCAGTAAAAAAACGATACCTATCTCAGACGAACTGATATTATCTTCTGTCGCGTCAAATCACAGAAAGGCAGTTTTTCAGTCTTTATTCAAAATGGCACCAAATTTCAGGATATGCCAGTTTGAACAAGCTTTTTTTGAGCCTTCTTTCGGGGGTTTTTCTGATATTTCTACGTTTCCCCTCACTATGAGGGAAATGCTGGAGAAACACCTGTTATGGATTTCCCTCAGGGAGGTACGGATATTTGAAAGCATAAAGAAAGATACATTCAAGGCAGTAGTGGAGACGGAAGATGGAAAATGTATTGAAACAGTCCTTATGAAGAATGCGCGCGGACAGTTTACTGTGTGTGTATCTTCACAAGTGGGTTGTGCTATGGCGTGTACTTTCTGTGCGACGGGTACGATGGGGTTTACTCGCAACCTGACTTCTGATGAGATTGTGGATCAGGTGCGGTTTTGGAATATATTTCTCGCGAAGCGAAAAGAAATCAAAGAGCGCATCAGCAACATCGTTTTTATGGGTATGGGGGAACCACTCGCAAACTATGAGAATGTAAAAGAATCACTTCGCCTTTTTTTTGCCTATACTGATATCGGAATAACGAGAATAACCGTATCAACCGTAGGGTTACTCCCGATGCTTCGGAAGATTCTTGATGACGAAACGTGGCCAGCGGTTCGCCTCGCGGTGTCACTACATAGTGCCGATGGAGATACACGGAGGCGGATGATGCCAAGTTCGTATGCGAGTTTTCTCGATGATTTGGCGGAATGGACAGCACGGTATTTTCAGAAATTTGAGAGTAGACGCAGACATCTGACTTTTGAATATGTGATGCTTTCAAAGATAAATGATACTGAGTCGCATGCTGAAGCACTCATCGCATTTGCTTACCGGGTGGGTAATGTTCGTATCAATCTTATCCCGTATAATTTCACAGGGAGTGTGTATAGGGACAGTTTGCCAGGAGACTTTATGCGGTTTCAGAAGCAATTAGAAGATGCTGGCATTACTGTGACTCGTCGTAAAACGATGGGCGATGATATTTCTGCCGCTTGTGGCCAACTCGTTGTTGAGAAAACAACGTTATAAAAATAGTATGCAAAAAAAATTCTTCCTCAAAACTTTTGGCTGTCAGCAGAATGTCGCTGATTCGGAGCGTATCGAGAGCTTTTATCGATCGCGTGGTTTTTCTCGTGCCGAAACATTGGAAGAAGCTGATGTGCTCATTCTCAACACGTGTGTCATCCGTGATAAGGCGGAGGAAAAAGTGTACGGAATGATCAAAAGTCTCCGTACGCGTCTCGGCAAGAAATTTCCTCATATCGTCGTGACAGGCTGTCTCGTCGGTGCGGCAGCGAGAGTGCCGGGTGGCAAGATGATGAAACGATTGACGACGCGATTACCGGACGTGGAATTTCTTCCTCTTGAAGAAGTGGGATTCGAATATACGCCGAAACGCGCTTTGGGGAAAACGGCTTCGATTATTATTTCCAATGGGTGCAATAATTACTGTGCCTTCTGTATTGTGCCATTTTCCCGTGGGAAAGAGCGTTCGCGAGCATTTGCAGATATTGTAAGTGAGGCACGTCAAGTGGTGTCTGACGGTTATAAAGAGATTGTTCTTCTGGGACAAAATGTGAATTCTTACGGTGCTGATTTTTTGCAGGAAAAGCTACGAGAAGGGGAATCATACGAATTGCCGAATGGAAAAAAAGTGAAACCGATTATGGTGAAGCATCTCAGTCGTCACCGCATCCCGACCCTTTTCCCATATCTTCTTAAAGCAGTCGCGGAAATACCAGGATTGAAAAAGGTGACATTCATCTCTTCTAACCCGTGGGATTTTTCTGACGAACTCATAGATGTGATGGCAAAATATGAAAATATTGATAGAGGACTCCATCTCCCAGTTCAATCAGGGAGTAATGAAGTATTGAAACGTATGAACCGTTGGTACACACGTGAAGAGTACCTTGATTTGATTGACCGGATTCGGACGAAGATTCCAAATATTACTTTTACAACGGATATTATTGTTGGGTTTCCTGGAGAGACGAGAGAACAGTTTGAAGAAAGTATCGATATAGTGAAACGCGTCGGTTTTGTAAAAACATTTATTGCATGGTATTCACCGAGGCCTGGGACCTCAGCGACGAAAGGACTAGAGGATGATCTTCCTATCGAAGAAAAACAGAGACGTTTCCATGAACTCGACAGAATAGCTTTTAAGAAACGGACTCTATAAAGGGGAAATGTTGTTTTCTAAAAGTATTTTTCTTTTCCCTACCCCGCTTCGAACGCTCCATGTCTTAGCGGAGATAAAGTCGTCTCATTCTCGCTCTCAAAGAGCGAGTTCAGATAAAAACTGAACCATAAGACGATCTTTCTTGCTCCGCTTTCGCCTCGAATCGTTATCGAATACGGGCTAAAGGAAACGAAAAATACTTTTAGAAAACAACATTACTGATAGATAGGCGGTGATATCAAAACAATATTTATACTATCAGAAAATTCACAAATGTTGATTTTTGAAAATTGATTGAAAATTATCACTTGGACGTGCTAATATAGAGATATTATATTATTCTTTCTTATGTCAAAAAAACTTCTTACAATTATCTCTTGGAATGTGAACGGGATTCGGGCTGTCCATAAGAAAGGTCTTTTTTTGCCGTTTATCGAGAAATATCAGCCGGATATCTTGTGCTTACAAGAAACCAAGGCTTTGCAAGGGCAGGCAGAAATCGACTTACCAGACTATGAAGAATATTGGAACTCTGCTGATCGCAAGGGGTATTCTGGAACAGCTATTTTTACAAAGATAAAACCTCTTGCAGTATTTAATGGTTTTCCTACAGATATTATAGAACGATTTGATCTGAGGGCTGATGGATATGGTGATCCGTGTTCTGAAGGGCGTGTGATTGCTACAGAGTTCGATACATTTTTTGTTGTAACAGCGTATACTCCAAATGCCAAAGAGGACCTTAGTCGCATTCCGCTTCGTCATGAGAAATGGGATCCTGCCTTCCTCGCGTATTGTCAGGAACTGGAGAAAAAGAAGCCGGTGATTTTTTGCGGAGATCTCAATGTCGCTTATACCGAAGATGATCTCGCCAACCCAAAAGCCAATGTCGGCAAGCACGGTTTCACCGATGAAGAACGACAGGGTTTTTCAAGTTTTATTGATGCCGGTTTTGTGGACACTTTCCGTATCTTTCATCAAGGAAATGGCTTTTATAGTTGGTGGTCATATTTTGCCAATTCTCGCGCACGCAATATTGGTTGGCGGATTGATTATTTCCTTGCCAGTCAGGTGCTCACACCGAGGATTTCTGATGCCTTCATTCTTTCTGAAGTGACAGGCTCGGATCATTGTCCTGTCGGTATTACACTTTCAGTATAATCATATGTCCAATATTCCACTGGCAGAACGGATGAGACCACAAACCATTGAAGAATTTCTTGGTCAAGAAAAAGTGTTTGGTGAAGGTTCTTTTCTTCGTACTGCCATAAAACAGAGTCACCTTCCGTCGCTTATCCTTTGGGGGCCACCAGGCAGTGGCAAAACGACGCTTGCACGTATTCTTTCACATGAAACGGAAGCCGAATTTGTCGCGCTTTCTGCGGTGAGTAGTGGCAAAAAAGATTTGCAAGCAGTCCTCATACAAGCGAAAGAGAATTATGCACAAGGAAAACAGACCATTCTTTTCCTCGATGAGATTCATCGCTGGAATAAATCACAGCAAGATGCACTCCTGCCATTTGTGGAATCAGGAGAGCTCACGCTTATTGGTGCCACAACAGAGAATCCGAGTTTCGAAGTCAATAGTGCTCTTCTTTCGCGTTCACGTGTGCTCGTGCTCGAAAAACACACTCCTGCCACACTTCTGACTCTCCTTCGCAGGGCTGTGAACGAAGATAATGAACTGAAACAGAAAAAGATTGAAGTGAATGATGAAGCACTTACTTTTATTGCGGAAGTTTCTGGTGGAGACGGAAGACAAGCACTGAATATCTTGGAAATATGTAGTACACAGTCAAAGCGTATTACATCAGAACTTGTCGGAGAGATAGTAGCGCGGTCGCATATTCTCTATGATAAAGGAGGAGAAGAACATTACAATATCATTTCTGCTCTGCATAAGTCGATGCGCGGAGGCGACGCAGACGCGTCACTTTATTGGCTTGGACGGATGCTCGAAGCAGGGGAAGATCCTCTGTATGTAGCGCGTAGATTGGTACGTTTTGCTTCTGAAGACATTGGTATTGCCAATTCTTTTGCTCTCCCACAAGCCGTGTCAGCTTTTCAGGCGTGTCAGATGCTCGGTATGCCAGAATGTGAAGTCCATCTTGCCCAAGCGGTGGTGTATCTCGCCTTGTCGAAGAAATCCAATGCACTGTATACCGCATATAACCAGGTGAAAGAAGATGTGAGAAATTTCCCGAATGAACCGGTGCCGATGCACCTGCGCAACGCTCCCACCAAACTGATGAAAGAAATCGGATATGGGAAAGCATATAAATATACACCAGATTTCAAGGACAAAGCATCAGCCAAGCAAGAATATCTTCCCGAAAAACTGCGCGGGAAGAAATATCTCCATCTTTCATAACATTTTTCCTGTCACCAGTCTTGACAAACATTTGCTTCTTTCCCTCGGGGGGGGTATAATGGATATGAAATTAAAAATAAACAAATAGAAAAAAGTATGCATATCTTTTTTAAATCTTTGTTTGTAGTGATAGTATTCCTCACTCTGTCACTCAATGCTTCTGCACAAACTGACAATACTCAATCATACCGTTTTACGGACACCTCTCAATTTACGAAAGAGCAGCTGATAGAGTTCAATAAATTGAATCCTGAACAACAAAATAATCTTCTTTATCCACCGAAACCATCATATCCAGAGAGTACAATAGATTGCCAAGAATACCTCTCATTTGGAGGGATTTCTATTGATATTTCTCCGACAGAACACAATGCTTTTCCTGGGAGCGAACTTATGTTCTCTGGTACAGTAATCAACCCATTTGATTATCCAGTTGTTGAAGGACAAATATTTGCCAAGATTTTTTATAACAATGACAAAAGTGTCAAAGATGAACATTTGAATGCTCATCGTCTTGTAGATCAGTTTATCGCAGTAGATAATATTACGCTGAAGGCTAATGAACAGAAACCTATAACCTTTCGTTGGCAGGTGCCCGAGTTTGCGCAAAGCGGAAACTATGAAGTGGTATTTTATTATTCTTCCGCTCACCGTTATAGCTTGACAGGGCTCACTTTTACGAATGATATTACCGGGAACAAAGTGACTTTTCATATAGAAAACAACGATAATAAACCACGTGTACACTTCGATGAAGATGCAGTGAAACTGAATGACAAAAACTTTTTCTTCGCTCAACCGATTCCGACCTTTACTAAGGATGAAAAAGTTACCGCCTTTATGTCTCTTGTCAACCCACGAGATACAGCTGCTTCTGTGGAAGTATCTTACAAGCTTTACTCATGGGATGCTCTTTCTGCTGATAATTTCAAGACGGGTGAAACAGTACAAATAGAATTACAACCAAATGAAATCAGATCTTTTTCGTTTGATGTTCCTACTATAGATAATGCCGTATCATATTTCGTAGTAGAAATGAAAGATCAGAATGTCAAATCAATTCTTGATATTCGCTTCGGCAGAGACGGAATAGAAGAGACACATAACAATAAGCTTGGTGTTGCGACGTACCCACTCAAAGCAAACACAGTCAGCACTCTTTTTGCCTGTGCTCATTCAGCAGGAGAAAATAATGTAAAAGAGAGCGTCCTTACTATTACCCTCAAAGACTCTGATCAGAATGTTCTTCATTCCTACACCTATTCAAATGGTATTACAAGTAGTGTCCTCGGCTTCAAAGATAGTTTCGTACTCGCGAAAGATTTGTATGATTTTACTCTTACTTCGAGTGTCACTCAAGCAGAAGGGAAACCCACGGAAGTAATCACTCTGCATTATAATTGTAATGAAATAGACCCGAGTCTTTGTCTAAAGAAGAATTACCTTCTTCTTATTGCTTTTTCTTTTTCGGGGATAGTGATGCTTGCCGGTGTCGTTTTCTTCTTCATCCGAAGAAGAAATATGAAGAGGAAGAATGTGATTAATACCAATGATACGATATAACTTTATGAAATATTTACATCTTTTGATTTTTATTCTCTTCGTATCTCTTATTGGTGTTGCTATAAACCCTGCAACAACTTTGGCTTCGAAGACGAGCGGAAGTATTAGCGTTCCTGAATATTCTAAAAGAACACATTGTTTCTTTTATACATTGAATGGTAGTTTCTTTCAAAGAGCATCATTGTTCAAGAATGGGGTAGAGATAACTGATGGTGCCAGTGTTGCTAGTGGAGATATCTTAAGTCTAGCACCTCTATTTAATGATAATGATGTCCAATGGTTTGTATCTGGAGGTATATTGGATTCACCATATGGACATTGGGTGTCTGGTGCTGGTCTTGGAGGTGTTGATTATTGGAGAACTGCCTGTAATGGTTATAATGATCGGATATACCTTGGTTTATCACTTGCTCCAACTACTCCAAGTTATACTTTTAATGGTCCTTGTGTACAGAGTGGATCAACATGTAAGGTAAATGGTGGTGGAACAATAGTTGCGACTATCAGTTTTCCTACAACTCCATATAGCTATTATCAGGGTTATCAAAATGTAGGAGATAGCTTTGCTTTTACTGGTATAGTGGACGGCGATGTTTCTATTGTTTCTGCTGGTTCTACCTCTAGTGCAAATATTGCTTTCTCTGTTACTGCAGTTGCTCCCATTACATTCCCAACAGCCACCATTACTGCTTCTCCATCTACTATTACGCAAGGAGGAAGTTCCACACTGACAGTCACAGGAAACAATGGAGCTACAGGGTGTTGGCTCTCAGGTGGAGGCCTCTCTCAGTGGATAAGTCCATCAAGTGGAACAAAATTTGTTACCCTAGCTTATACAACAAGCTACAGTACGTACTGCTGGAATGGTTCAGGTAATCATGGACCATCAGTATCAGCAACGGTGATGGTGAATACTCCGGCTGTCCCAACAGCCACCATTACTGCTTCTCCATCTACTATTACGCAAGGAGGAAGTTCCACACTGACAGTCACCGGAAACAATGGAGCTACAGGGTGTTGGCTCTCAGGTGGAGGCCTCTCTCAGTGGATAAGTCCATCAAGTGGAACAAAATTTGTTACCCTAGCTTATACAACAAGCTACAGTACGTACTGCTGGAATG
>Ga0210038_1000408_pt1 | contig 27475 bp, 27 predicted proteins | sample CryGeyCG2114_020_FD_183970 | JGI IMG/M metagenome (GOLD analysis project Ga0210038, IMG submission 183970) | Groundwater microbial communities from aquifer - Crystal Geyser CG15_big_fil_post_rev_8/21/14_0.20 (SPAdes) (version 2) | ecosystem: Environmental > Aquatic > Deep subsurface >... | reverse complement strand
GCTATGGGGCTGGCGCTTGTTGCCTCCCCGCAGGGTGTAAACGATTCAATCAGATGTTGCATCAGTTCGCGGGCACGAAACAAGGGCCAGCTACGAACGGGGACATAATCACACGGGATGCAACACTTAGCCGTTTTAAGTCCGACTGGCTCCTAGCCTTTTTTCTTCGCCCTGGGATGCGTCTGGTCGTAGACCTTGGCCAGGTGCTGGAAGTCGAGATGGGTATAGATCTGCGTGGTCGATAGGCTGGCATGGCCCAGCATCTCCTGCACCGCGCGCAGGTCACCGGAGGATTGCAGGACGTGCGAGGCGAAGGAGTGGCGCAGCATGTGCGGGTGAACGTTCTGGCGGATGCCTTGGTTGAAGGCCATGGCCTTCAACCGCGCCTGCACCACCCTGGGCGAGATGCGTGCGCCGCGCGCGCCGACAAATAACGCCCGGTCATCCTTGGTGATCGCCTCTCTGACCGCGAGCCAGTCGGCCAGCGCCGCCAACGCCTGGGTCCCGACCGGCACGATGCGCTCCTTGCTACCCTTGCCGAGCACCCTGACCTCGCCGCTTTGCCGGTCAACGCTGGTGAGGTCCAGCCCGACCAACTCGGCCAGGCGCAGGCCGGATGAGTAGATCAGCTCGAACATCGCCCGGTCCTGGATGGCCAGCGGCTCATCGCCGGCGCTCTCCAGCAGTTGCGTCATCTCGTCCGGGGACAGTGCATGAGGCAGCCGGTTGGGCCCTTTGGGCGGGCGGATGCCGGTGCAGGGGTTGGCCTCGACCCGACCTTGCCGGGCCAGATAGCGGTACAGGGCGCGCCAGCCGGACAACGTGCGGGCCAGACTGCTGGCGGCATAGCCCCGGCCATGCAGGACAGCCAGATAATGGCGGACGTCGTGACCGGTCAGGCATTCCAGCGCCTGCTCTCCGGCCAGTTGGCTCAGGTGACCCAGGTCTTCGGCATAGGCCTCGACGGTCCGGGCGCTATAGTGGCGGGCGCGCAGATGGTCGAGGAATTCGCCGACCGGCCCGATCATGGTTTCAGACGAACCGACTGAGCGCCGCCGAGGTGAGTTCACCCAGCCAGTTCAGGTATAGCGTGCCCATCTCGGGGTAAAACCGTTTGGCATCTTCCGAGGCCATGACCAGCAACCCCTCGACCCCCTCGTCCTTGAGCGGGGTCAGGGCGAACGAGCCGAGGCGGCCGCCGGCCTCGCCAAACCAGCTCAACATTTCCCTTGGGGCTTCATGGCCGCATTGGGGTTGGGCCAGGCCGGCGCTCAGGATGCGAATGTCCTCGCTGACCGGGGCAAATTCCGGCAGGACTTGATGGCAACTCCAAACCCGTAGCGCGATATGGGGAATGGCGAACTGCTCGGTCAAACTGAGGTAAAGCGATTCCAGCGCCGCCGGCAACGTCCTGGCGCGCATCAAGGCCAGCGACAGGCGGTGCATCTTGTCGCCGATGGCGTCGTTTTCCTCGGCGAACTGGATAAACTCCTTGAGCTTGTTCTCCAGGTTGCGCGCCCGGTCGCGCAGCAGCACCACCTGACGCTCGCCGATCGAGATGGCCTGGCCGCCGTAGGGATGGGGCACATTGAGCTGGGATAGCAGCTCGGTGTGATGGCTGAAGAACTCGGGGTTGTCCGTGAGAAACTGGGCGACCTGGTCGTGGGTGAGGATGTCGATGCTCATAGTTCTAACTCGCCTTCGAAAACGCTGACCGCCGGGCCGGTCATGAACACGGAATGGCCCTCGCCATCCCAGCGTATGGTAAGCGGGCCGCCCCGCATTTGCACGACCACTCGATGGTCCAGCAGACCGCGCACCATGCCGGCGACGGCGGCGGCGCAGGCGCCGGTGCCACAGGCCAGGGTCTCGCCGGCGCCGCGTTCGAACACCCGGAGCTTGATCGCCCGGCGATGCAGCAACTGCATGAAGCCGACGTTGACCCGCTCCGGGAAACGTGGGTGACGCTCGATTAGCGGCCCCCATTCGGCCACCGGCGCGGTATCGACATTGCAGGTCTCCAGCACCGCGTGCGGGTTGCCCATCGACAGCACGGCAATCTCCACCGGCTGGCCGATGTCGAGCACATAAGTGACGGCGCGGGCGTCAGCGACAAAGGGAATCTCGGCCGGCTCGAAACGGGGCGGCCCCATGTCGACAGTGACCTCGCCGTCCGCTTCCAGACGCGGGACGATGATGCCGGCGACGGTCTCGACCCGAATCTCGCGCTTGGTCGTCAGCCCATGGTCATGGACGAAGCGGACAAAGCAGCGGGCGCCGTTGCCGCACTGCTGTACCTCGCCGCCGTCGGCGTTGAAGATGCGATAGCGGAAATCGGCATCCGGCCGGGCGGCCTTTTCCACCAGCAATATCTGGTCGCAGCCGACGCCGAAATGGCGGTCGGCCAGGAAGCGGAATTGTTCCGGGCTGAGTTCGACCCGTTGGTCGATCCCGTCGATGACTACGAAATCATTGCCCAGGCCGTGCATTTTAGTGAAGCGCAGTTTCATGCCGTCATCAATGCCACGTAATCCCGATAAATGCAACGGTCCATCACCACGGTCAAGCCTGCGGCGCAGGCCTGTAGCGCGGCCGCTTTATGAACGATGCCCTCCTGTATCCAGAGCGCCGGCGCTGGAATCGCCAGACATTCATCGACCACGGCCGGGATCTGTTCGGCGGCGCGAAACACGTCAACCAGATCGACCGGAAACGGGATCTCGGCTAGGCTGGCATAGGCCCTTTCGCCCAGCACCTCAGCGACCGCCGGGCGCACCGGCACGATGCGGTAGCCGAAGCGCTGCATGGCCAGCGCCACGCCATGACTCGGGCGACTCGGCTTGGGCGACAGACCGACTACGGCGATGGTCTTTACCCGTTTCAACAGGGCGAGTATTTCGTCGGGGGGTGGGTTACGGAAGTTCACGACGCTGCTAATTCCTTCGTCATCACATAGTCATCCATCATAAAGCCGCCGCCTATATCTTCCATGTAGATCGTCGCCACCGTGAAGCCCTGCTTCAGATAGGCGTCGATGGCCCACTGGTTGTGCCGGTTCACCCGCAGCAATAGCCGATTGCATGAGTGCCTCTGCGCTTGGCGGGCGACTTCGGCAATCAGCCGACCGCCGATGCCGTGGCGCTGCCAGTCCGGGTGGATGTAGAGCTTGTCCAGCTTGCAGTCGCCATCCTGCAAGGGGTGGCCGTGGGCGAAACCGACCAGTTCGGTGCCGGCCAGGGCCGCCAGCCACAGGTCACCACGAGCAATGAGCTGCTTCACCAGGCCGGGTTTGTAGCGCTGGGCCAGCATGTACTCGATCTGTGCGGGCGGGATGATGCCGGGATAACAGGCGCGCCATATCTGACCGGCCAGTTCGACCAAGGCCTCGGCCTCAACCAGGCGCAGCGGACGGATTTCGATCTCAGTCATACAGGCCTGATTCTCCCTCCGGCCTGGTCTTGAAGCGCCGGTGCAACCAGAAATATTGCTCCGGCCGCTCGCGGATGCGGTCCTCGATGAAGGCGTTCATGCGCCGGGTGTCGGCGCTGACGTCGGCGCTGGGGAAGTCGGTCCAGGCCGGGTAGAAACGGGTGACGTAGCCGCCATCCTGCCAGCGGGTGATGCAGGGCACGACCGTCGCGCCGGTGGCCTTGGCCAGCCGGGCAAGGCCGGTGATGGTGGCGGCGGGGACGCCGAAGAAAGGCACGAACACGGCATCGCGAGCGCCGAAGTCCATGTCCGGCAGGTAATAGAATGGCAGCCCTTTTTTAATGGCGCGCAGCACCGGCTTGATGCCGTCACGCCGGGAGATCAACTCGGAACCGCCGAACCGGGTCCGGGCATGGAGCATCAGCCGGTCCAGGTGGGGATTTTTGATCGGCGAATACATGGACACCAAAATAGGCGGCAGCAGACTCAGGCGCACGCCGCCCAGGTTGAGGCCGACGAAGTGGGGCGCCAGCAGGATCAAGGGCTTGCCGACCAGGGCATCGTAGTGTTCCTGGCCTTCGATATGGACCAGTTTTTCCACCTCGGCCCGGCTGCCCCACCACGATACGGTCTCCAGCAGGCTGGCGCGGCCCACGGCGCGGAAGTGGGCCTTGGCCAGACGTTCCCGTTCAGCCGCGTCGAGTTCGAGAAAGCACAGGCCCAAGTTGGTCAGGACCACCCGGCGCCGGCTGGCCACCAGGACATAGAGCAGCGCCCCCAGCCCCTCGCCCAGGCGGGCCAGCGCGCGCGCGGATAGCAGCCGCCAGAGCAGCCAGAGCAGGGCGATGCCGAGCCGGCTCATAGCGCCGGCCCCTCTGGCGGCCGCTGGTTGCCGCTGATGCGGTGCAGGCGATAGCTCCACAGATACTGCTCGGGCCGTTGCCTGATGCGCTCCTCCAGCGTTCGGTTGACGATCCGGCAGGCCGATGCGGTATCGGTCGGCAGGTCGGGCAGGGCCTCGATGACCAGGCGATAACCCCGGCCCCAGGACAAACGTTCGCACTGGAACAGCAGCAGCGCGGCCTGGGTCTTGTCATGCAGACGATAAAGCAAGGTCGGCATGTAGGCCCAGCGGCCGAAAAACGGCGTCCAGATACCATCACCGTCGGTGGCGTGTTGGTCGGGCAAGACCCAGGCCGCCCGGTTTTGCTTCAACGCCTTGAGCAGGGCGCGCACGCCCGCCAGGTTGGGCTCTACCGCCCGCCCCAGGGTGCCGCTGCGACCTTGCTGCATCAACTCGTGAAACCATGCCTGACGTGGTCGGCGATAGAGGGCGATCATGGGTATACGGCTGGCCAGATACAGGCCGGCCAGTTCCAGACAGCCCAGATGAGGGCCCAGGACGATCAGGCCGTTGCCTCGTTGTAGTCCGGCCTCGACGTGTTCCCAGCCGCTAACGGCACGCACCCAGCCGGTGACTTCATCGAGCGGGCGCAACCAGATGGCCGGCATCTCGACCAGCATCTTGCCTAGTTCCATGCCGACCCGCATCAGCCTGAGCGGGGAATACAGCCCGGCCTGGCGCAGATTGTCGACGATGACCCGGCGGTGACGACCGCGCAGCAAGGCCAGCAGGCCCAGCGCCGCCCCCAGTAGATGGAGCAGGGGCAAGGGCAGACGGGCAACGAGGCCCAGAAAGGTCAGCATGGAAAGTGGATTGACAGAAAACAGGCCGGAAGACTAGCATGTCGTCACCGCCGAGTTAACGGACAACTTGCAGGGCGGCCGGGCAAAAGCCCGAAATACTGCTAAAGCGTCACCGCTTCCAGGTCCCCGAAGCCGGTCACGCCGGTTAAAGTATGGGGACGACAAGGAAGCATCATGAGCGAATATCTTTTTACCTCTGAATCGGTATCCGAAGGCCACCCGGACAAGATCGCCGACCAGATTTCCGACGCCGTCCTGGACGCCGTCCTGGCCCAGGATGCCAACGCCCGGGTCGCCGCCGAGACGCTGGTCAGCACCGGCCTGGTCATCCTGGCCGGCGAGATCACCACCCATGCCCAGGTCAATTACGCCCGCGTGGCGCGGGAAACCATCCGCCAGATCGGCTATGGCGACCCCAATCTGCGCTTCGACGCCGACGGTTGCTCGGTCCATGTCTGCTATGGCCAACAAAGTGCGAACATCGCCCAGGGCGTCGATCACGCCTCCGACGACTACCTCAACCAGGGCGCCGGCGACCAGGGCCTGATGTTCGGCTATGCCTGCGACGAGACGCCGTCGCTGATGCCCATGCCGATCTATCTGGCCCACCGCCTGGTCGAGCGCCAAGCCCTGCTGCGCAAGGACGGCCGGCTGCCCTGGCTGCGTCCGGATGCCAAGTCGCAGGTGACCCTGAAATATCTCCACGGCCGGCCCCACAGCATCGACACTGTGGTCCTATCGACTCAGCACAGCCCCGAATTCAGCCCGCCCGACAAACAACAGATACTGCACGAGGCGGTGATCGAGGACATCATCAAGCCGGTCCTGCCCAAGGAACTCATCAAGGGCAATATCCAGTATCTGGTCAACCCGACCGGCTGCTTCGAGATCGGCGGCCCGCATGGCGACGCCGGCCTGACCGGCCGCAAGATCATCGTCGATACCTACGGCGGCGCGGCCCCGCATGGCGGCGGCGCCTTCTCCGGCAAGGACCCGTCCAAGGTCGATCGCTCGGCTGCCTACGCCGCCCGCTATGTGGCCAAGAACATCGTCGCCGCCGGCCTGGCCAGCAAGTGCCTGGTCCAGGTCAGCTACGCCATCGGCGTCGCCCATCCGACCTCGATCATGGTCGAGACCTATGGCACCGGCAAGATCAGCAACGAGCGGCTGACCGAGTTGGTGCGCGGCCACTTCGACCTGCGTCCGAAGGGCATTGTGCTGATGCTCGACCTATTGCGGCCGATCTACCGCAAGACCGCCGCCTACGGCCACTTCGGCCGGGACGAGCCGGAATTCACCTGGGAAAACACGGACAAGGCCGACGCGCTACGGGACGCGGCGGGGCTCTAATTCGGCCATGGCCCAACTCATCCTCTTTCCAGACAAGGAACGCTCGGTCTTGCGCCGCCACCCCTGGCTGTTCGCCGGTTCGGTCGGCCGCCTGGAAGGCCGGGCGCGGCCGGGCGACACGGTCGAGGTGCTGGCCGACGACCTCAAGCGGCTGGGCCGGGCCGCCTATAGCCCAAGGTCGCAGATACGCGCCCGGATGTGGAGCTTCGATCCGGACGAGAGCATCGACGACGCCTTTTTCAAGCGTAAAGTGGCGCAAGCGGTAGCCCGCCGCGAGACCCTGCCCGAGCTGCGCGGCCAGGACGGCCTGCGCCTGATCCACGCCGAGTCGGACGGTCTGCCCGGCATCATCGCCGACCGCTATGGCGACACCGTGGTCCTGCAACTGACCTCGGCCGGCGCCGATAAGTGGCGCAAGGCTATCGTCGCCGCACTGATCCAGACCACCGGCTGCGCCCGTATCTTTGAACGTTCCGACTCTGACGTGCGCGGCCTCGAAGGCCTGGAGCCGATCACCGGCTGGATTCACGGCGAGCCCCCGGCCGGGCCACTCACGATCATGGAAAACGGCGTCCATCTGGGCATCGATGTGGTCGGCGGCCACAAGACCGGCTTCTACCTCGACCAGCGCGACAACCGCCGCCTGCTAGGCGAACTTTCAGCCGGCAAGACCGTGCTCAACTGCTTCTGCTACACCGGCGGCTTTTCGCTTCAGGCCCTGGCCGGCGGCGCCAGCGGCGTGCTGTCGATTGACTCCTCCGGCCCAGCGCTCGACCAGGCGCGCGCCAATCTGGCGCTCAATCCACACTTGGCCGCCGATCGCGCCGACTGGCAGGAGGCCGATGTCTTTCTGGCCCTGCGCGAGTTCAGGAAGGCGGGCCGCACCTTCGACCTGATCGTCCTCGACCCGCCCAAGTTCGCCCCCTCGGCCGCCCACGCCGAACGTGCGGCGCGCGCCTACAAGGACATCAACCTGCTCGGCTTCAAGCTGCTCAACCCGGGCGGTCTGCTGATGACCTACTCCTGCTCCGGCGGCATCGGTCTGGAATTGTTCCAGAAGATCGTCGCCGGCGCAGCGCTGGACGCCCGCCGCGATGCCCGCATCGTCAAGCGCCTGCAAGGCAGCGCCGACCACCCGATTGGCCTGGCCTATCCGGAGGGCGAATATCTCAAGGGTCTGCTGGTCCAGGCGGATTGATGGGGAATAGGGCTGCGGAACGCCCAGCCCTCGGGATATAGTAGCAGCCTACCGATCGCACGGGGCAGTGCATGAGCCAACATCACCGGCGTTTGACTGAACAGACTGAACCGCAGGCCTGGTTGGCGGAATGGCATGACCAACTACTGACCCGCCGACGTTTTCTGCTGCAACTGGCCGGCGGCTCGGTCGCGGCCTTGTTCCCATGGACCGGCTCGGCGGCGCCGGCGCTAAATGAGGCGGCAAGGTGGCGAGTACTTGACGCCGTGCTACGGCACTTGTTTCCCAGCGAACCGGACGCCCCCGGCGCGCCTGAAATCAAGGCGCTCGAATACCTGAAGTTCATCCTCGCCCACGACCCTGGCAAGACCGAAGATCGCCGTTTTATCTTGCGCGGCGCGGGCTGGCTGGAGGACATGGCGCAGCGGCTCAACCGTTCCTCTTTCCTAACGCTGGACGAGAGCGGCCGGGAGCGGGTGCTACGCGAGATCGAAAAATCGGAGGCTGGCAGCAACTGGCTGGCCATGATCCTGCTCTACCTGATCGAGGCGCTACTGGCCGATCCGGCCTATGGCGGCAACCCGGACGGGGTCGGCTGGCGTTGGCTGGCGCACATCCCCGGCTTCCCCCACCCGCCGCCCGGCAAGCGCTACATGGAGTTGCTAAAACGATGACCGATTTCGATGTCTGCATCATTGGCAGTGGCGCCGGCGGCGGCCCGGTCGCCTACAGCCTGGCGCAGCAGGGCCGCGCGGTGGTGGTGCTGGAAAAGGGTCCCTGGTTCACCGAGGCCGATTTCTACAAGGACGAGCTTGCCTGTTGCCGGCACAGCGTCTATACGCCCAGCCTGAAGGACGAACAACACGTCATCGAGGAACTGGACGACGCTGGCGCCTGGCTCGCCACGCCGACCTCCGAGTCAGGCTGGAGCTTCTGGAACGGCAACTGCGTGGGCGGCTCCAGCAACTTCATGAGCGGCTTTTTCCACCGCATGAAGCCGGTCGACTTCCGCCTGCGCTCTGAATTTGGCCCCATCGCCGGCGCCAACGTGGTCGACTGGCCGATCGGCTACGTCGACCTGGAACCCTATTACGACCGCGTGGAAAAGATCGTCGGAGTATCTGGCAAGCTGACGCCGCACCGCAACATCGAGCCTCGTTCCAGCCTGGACTTTCCCTACCCGCCGACCGCCGAACACCCGGTTTCGGGCTGGATCGACGCGGCCTGCAACCAGCTCGGCTACCACGCGCTGAAGGTGCCGCGCGCCATCCTGAGCCAGCCCGCAGACGGCCGGCGCAGTTGCGAATATTCCGGCTATTGCGGCAGCTTCGGCTGCGCCAGCGGCGCCAAGGGCAGCGCCCGCGCCGCTCTGCTCGACCTGGCGGTCGCCAGCGGCCACTGCCAGGTCAGGCCGCACGCCAAGGTGCGTCGGCTGATTAGCGATGCCCGTGGCCGAGTCGTGGCCGCAGACTATGTCGACCGCGCCGGCAAACGCCGACGGGTCACCGCCAAGGTATTCGTGGTCGCCTGCCAGGCCATCGAGACCGCGCGCCTGTTACTCGCTTCGACCGGCCCGCGCTTTCCAAAGGGCCTGGCCAACAACAACGGCCAGGTCGGCCGCAACCTGGTGTTCTCGGCCGGCGGCGCCGGCGGCGGCGACCTGGTCTATGGCGAGCTATCCGAGGCCAGGGCAGCCGAGTTGCGACTTATGGGACCGTTCGTCAACCGCGCCCTGGACGACTGGTACGTCATCGACGACCCCGCCTTGCCGGGCGGCCGCATCAAGGGCGGCATCGTCGAATTCCTGTTCGGCCATCCCAACCCGATCGCCCGCGCCGATGGCGCCCAGCGAGGCCAGTCCGGTCTGGTCTGGGGCAAGCCGCTGAAGCGACAACTGGAGAGCCGCTTCCGCGAGGGCCGCCGTCTCACCTTCGAAGTATTCAACGATTGGCTGCCGTCGGACTCCTGCTTTGTCGCGCTGGACCACAAGGTCAAAGACCGCTGGGGCGACCCAGTGGCCCGGGTGCGCATCGGCCATCACGACCACGACCTCAAGATCGGCCGCTACCTGGCGGCCAAGGGCGAGCAGGTGTTGCGGCGGATGGGCGCCCGCAACATCGACACCAGCATCACCGGCACCCCGCCGGCCAACCTAGTCGCCGGCGGCTGCCGCTTCGGCATCGACCCCGTCAGCTCGGTGCTGGACCCGGACTGCCGCGCCCACGAAGTAAACAATCTATACGTCACCGACGGCAGCTTCATGCCTACGGGCGGCAGCGTCCCCTACACCTGGACCATCTACGCCAATGCCTTCCGGGTAGCGGACCGGATACTGGCCAGCCTGTAATCGTCACGATCTACCCCTGCTTCTACCTTGGCGCACGCTAAGGCGCGCCTTGAAATCTGATGGTCCAGGCCCATATTGGAAATAGCTAACGGAGTGTCTTACTTCGTTGATTTGTTTACCTTAAAAGGAGGGCATGATGGCCAATATCGTACGTCGCGACCCATTTGCAGTCGATGATCTGTTTGATGATTTGATGAAGGGGTTTTTTATTCGTCCGGTTCGCTATCCCGGCGGCGAGACCCCCGTTCAGATCAAGATGGACGTCAAGGAAGACGACAAGGGCTACACCGTCCACGCTGAAATGCCGGGCGTGAAGAAGGAGGACATCCACGTTCATGTGGAAGGCAACTCCGTCTCGATCAGCGCCGAGGTCAAGAAGGAGACCGAACAGAAGGAGGGTGAAAAGGTCATCCACAGCGAGCGTTACTACGGCAAGGTCTACCGCAGCTTCACCCTCGGTCAGGACGTCGATGACGCCAATGCCAAGGCGAAGTTCGCCGATGGCGTACTGGAACTAACCCTGCCGAAGAAGGCAACGACCAGCGCCCGACGCCTGGATGTCGAATAAGCGCCAAAAGGAACACATCTCCTGGCAACAACTACGGCGGGGTTTTGTAGTCAGGATTCATCCCAACCTACGAAACCCCGCCGACGTGCCCGGTTTGTCGGGTTGAATCCCAACAGGCGTCTAGGTTATAAAGGTTTGGTCGCAGTCGCCGCCGATCCTTGACGGTTATATCGGCTGAGTAATTCATACCAGTTACCGTACTGCCGTACTGTCGCGGGGCTAGGATGGCGGCATGAATCAGTATGCCGACCCGCGTAGTTACCGTTTCTGGTTGCTCAATTTTGGCCTGGCCGTTGCCTATAGTGGCCTGGCGGCGGTCACCGGCCGGTTGTTCGCCGCCTTTGGTCCGTTACCGGCGCCCATTTGGCCGGCCGCCTCAGTCGCCCTGGCGGGGGTCTGGTATTTCGGCCGTGCCGCCTGGCCAGGACTGTTTATCGGCGCCACGCTGGCCTTCTGGTTCTACCCACTGTTGCCGCCGTCACACTGGCTGGCGCCGGTCATCGCCTTCGGCAGTCTGGTCGCCGCGATAACGGCGAATTGGCTATTGCAACGCCGATGCGGCCCAGTGGCGCCGTTCTATCGCGTGCCTCATGTGATTGTGTTCATGGTCGGCGCCGGGTTGCTTCAGCCGGTCATCGCCGCGACCATCGGCACGAGCGCGGTCAGCCTGGCCCTCGGGCGGCCGGCTGAAGGTTTATTCACCATCTGGCTAAAATGGCTGATCGCCGATTCGGCCGGCGCGCTGTCCTTCACGCCGATAGTCATGTTGCTGGCGCGGCCCCGGCCGGTGATGTCGGCCGTCTTGCCGATCCTAGAGGCGCCGTTGATCGCGGTGGTTACCCTGGCCCTGTCGGTCGCCATCTACTGGGTCGCGAATGCCGACACCTATGTCGTCTACGCCTTGCCCTTATTGGTGGTCCTGCCTCTAGCCTGGGCGGCGCTGCGTTTCAGCCTTATCGAAGCCCTTGCCATTCTGCTCAGCAATGCGCTGCTCGCCTGGATCGGCACACTGCTCGGACTGGGCGCGCTGAACGCCATCGGTGACCGTTATCCAATCTACACCTTAAATCTTTTTTTGATCGCCAGCATCGTCGCCATACTGGGAACGAACGTCTTGGTGACCGAGTTGCACGAGCGGCAACAGGCGCTTAGAAGGGCTAGGCGCGACTTAGAAAAAAAGATTCGGGCGCGTACCCTGGAGCTATCAGCCAGCGAGGCACGATTCCGCAATTATTTCAATATCGGCCAGATCGGCCTGGCCGAGGCCAGCGCCGACCTGCGTTGGGTGCGGGTCAACAACCATCTCTGTCAGATGCTGGGCTACAGTGAACGCGAGTTGATCGGCGTATCCTGCCCGCTGATGGTCCACCCCGACGACCAAGCGGCCCATGCGCTGCAACAGCGCCAACTCCTCGCCGGTGAGATCGACCGCATCTCGATGGAAAAACGCTTCCGCCGCCGCGACGGCAGCTACCTGCCGACCATCGTCTCGATCCAGGCTGAACGCGGGCCCGACAAGACTATTGATTATTTCTTCGTCGCCATTCAGGACATCGGCCAGCGCAAAACGATGGAAGATGAATTGCGACGCCGGGCGACCGTCGACGATCTGACTGGCGTCGCCAACCGCAATCATTTCACCGAGTGGGGCGAGCGCGAGATCGCCCGCGCCCATCGTCACGGCACCGCGCTATGCTTCATGATGTTCGACGTGGACCATTTCAAGCGGATCAACGATGGCTTCGGTCACCTGGCCGGCGACATCGCGCTGAAGACCATCGCCCATCATTGCCGGGAAAGCCTGCGTGGCTTCGATCTCATCGGCCGGGTCGGCGGTGAGGAGTTCGCCGTACTGCTGCCCGATACCACCCTGCAAGGCGCGGCGGAACTGGCCGAGCGGATGCGCTACGGGGTTGCCAAGCAAACCATTAAAGCGCCCCATGGCATGTCATTGCCAACCATTACCATCAGCATCGGCGTAACCATGTTGAAGCCGGATGATCGGATTGAACAACTATTCTCCCGCTCTGACGCCGCACTCTATCGGGCCAAACAAGCCGGTCGCAACCGAGTCGAAATCGATAATTCTTGATTGGCCAGACCGTGGCGCAGCGTGTCTCGCCATACTTCGCAAGTGCCGCCGACATGCGGTAGAATGGCCCCCTCTGGGGGCATAGCTCAGCTGGGAGAGCGTCTGGTTCGCAATCAGAAGGTCGGGAGTTCGATCCTCCCTGTCTCCACCACCACACTAAAACCAGCCTCGCGCTGGTTTTTCCGTCATGCCAGCCGGTCTGGTCAAATGCCGCCATGCGAAGGAGCAATCCGATGGACGACCGCCAGTTGATCCGCTACAGCCGCCACATATTGCTACCCCAGATCGACCTGGACGGCCAGGATAGGCTGCTGGCCGGGCATGTGCTGCTGATCGGCGCCGGCGGCCTGGGTTCACCGGCCAGCCTCTATCTGGCCTCCGCCGGGGTCGGCCGGCTGACAATCTGCGATAGCGACGTGGTGGATATGACCAATCTGCAACGCCAGATCGTGCACCGCGAGGCCACGGTGGGCGTCAACAAGGCAGAATCGGCGCGCCGCGCCCTGGCCGAGATCAACCCGGACTGCCGGGTGACGCCGGTGGCGCACCGGGTCGGCGAGGCGGAACTCATGGACCTGGTGGCGGCCGCCGATGTGGTGGTGGATGCCTGCGACAACTTCGCCACCCGCCATGCCGTCAACCGCGCCTGCGTCAGGCTGCGCAAGCCGCTGGTGAGCGGCGCTGCCATCCGCTTCGCTGGTCAGTTGGCGGTGTTCGACCTGCGCCAGAACGACTCCCCTTGCTACCACTGTCTGTTCCCGGACACCCAGGCCGAGGCCGAAGAACGCTGCGCCACCATGGGCGTGTTCGCACCATTGACTGGCATGATCGGCAGCCTACAGGCCGGCGAGGCCATCCGACTACTGCTGGATGCCACTAATCCTCTTGCGGGCTATCTGGTGCTGTTCGACGCCGAGACGATGACCTGGCAACGGGTGAAGCTGCCAAGGGACCCGGACTGCGCGGTTTGTTCCGCAGCCTGAATCAGTCCAGTTTTGATGTTCGGTTGTTTTTGCCTCGCCAGGGCGCATGTCTAAAGGCGGCGGGCGCATGGGCGAAGATGGCCGACCAAACCACCAGCGCCCAAAACAAGGGCAACCTCAATTCGACATCGACCGCCATCCAGGCCACCACCGCCAGCTTGATGACCAGCGCGGCCCCAGACCATTCCTGCAACATACGGGGTTTGGCCCAGAGGTCCAGACTCAGCATGGCGAGGCCGGTCACAAGCACGCCCATGGATTGCTGGTGAACCGATAGGGGGGCGCCCAGGACAGCCGCCCCCAGACCGATCACCGCCGCCAGATGCAGACCACGCAGAACGACGTTGAGCCAGCGCAGCGCGGGGCTGACACGTTGTTGACCGTGCGGGTTCAAGGGTTCCAGCCCGGGCCGGGCAGGAATGTCACCTGGTCGCCAGGTCGCACGCTGGCGCCCGCCGCGATCGGCGCTACGCCGTCGGCCCAGACTGCCGAGGAAATGACGGCGGAATCCTGGGTCGGATAGACATCCAGGCCGCAGTTTTCGTTGCGCCATACCCGTACAAACTCGACGCGGTTGCCCTTGACCGTGTAGTTGAAGTCGGCGCGCAAGATCAGGGGTTCCGGCTCGATCCGGGTTAGCCCCTGGCAACGGCGCAGAAACGGGACCGCCAGGGTAAGCAGGCTCGACCAGACCGCCACCGGGTTACCCGGCAGACCAACGAAGGCCGCCTCACGGTTGCCGACCGTCACGCCACCGAAGGCCAGCGGCTTGCCTGGTTTGGCAGCGATCTTCCAGACGTCGATATGGCCTTCTGCCTTGACGGCGGCGGTGACATGGTCCTCATCGCCCACCGACATGCCGCCGCTGGTGACGATGATATCCGCCTCGGCGACCGCCCGGCGCAGCGCTTCGCGGGTAGCCTGGCGGTCATCCGGAACGATGCCGAGGTCGATGACCTCGATGCCCAAGCCCTGCAAAAAGCCGCGCATGACATAGCGGTTGGAGTTGTATATGTGGCCGGGTGGCAGGGCTTCGCCTGGCATCGTCAGTTCGCTGCCGGTGAAGAAGATGGCGACCTTGAGTCGACGAAACACCCCGACCCGGGCGATACCCACCGAAGCCACGAGTCCCATGGCAGCGGCTGAAAAGTAGCTGCCGGCGACCAGTATGGGCTTGCCGGCGGTGAGCGCGGAACCCTTCAGGCGCACATGCTGACCGACGTGCGGCGGCCGATTGACGATGACGAAATCGCTATCGGCCTGGCAATCTTCCTGCATCGCCACTGCATCGGCCCCATCCGGAATCTGAGCGCCGGTAAAAATGCGCGCCGCGCTGCCCGGCGCCAGCGCCTGGGCCACATCACCGGCGGCGATACGCTGGCTTACAGGTAGTCGGACGCCAGCCACGGCGGCATCGGCAGAGCGCATCGCGTAACCATCCATTGCGGCATTGGCAAAGGGCGGCACGGTCATCGGTGAGATCAGATGCTCAGCCAGGACGCGCCCAAAGGCATCGGCCAAGTCGATCTGCTCGATTTCGGTCACCGGCCGGGCAGCGGCCAGCAACCGGGCTTTAGCTTCAGCAAAAGTGAGTAGCGCCATAAATAGTCGGTAATCAATTAAAACAATAATGCTACAAGCTCCGCCGGCTCGACGTCGATATGTTTCGTATGCACTGTCAGGATCGCTCAATGTCGAATAAACTTCGCTCATGATAACCGCCCCACTCACCGATCGTTTCGGACGCGCCATCGAATACCTGCGCCTGTCCGTCACTGACCGCTGCGACCTGCGCTGCGCCTATTGCATTCCTAATGGGTTCAAGGATTTCGAGGAGCCGGAACACTGGCTGACCTTCGACGAGATCGAGCGCCTGCTCGGGGTGTTCGCGGCTCTGGGCATGAAGCGGCTGCGGCTCACCGGCGGCGAACCCCTGCTGCGCCGTAACGTAAGCGAACTGGTCCAGCGCATCGCCGCCCTGCCCGGCATTGAAGATGTTTCGCTGTCCACTAACGCCACTCAGTTGGCCAGAATGGCGGTAGAGCTGAAGGCCGCCGGGGTGACCAGGCTGAACGTTAGCCTCGATTCGCTCGATGCCGATACCGTTGCCCGGATCAACGGTCGACCGGTGCTGAACGAAATTCTGGCTGGCCTGGAGGCTGCCAGCGCCGCCGGTTTCGCGCCGATCAAGCTAAACATGGTGGTGATGCGCGACAACGCCGACGAGGTCGATGCCATGGTCGATTTCTGTCTCGAACGCGGCTATGTGCTGCGCTTGATTGAGTTGATGCCGATGGGCGACACCGCGCGCAAGATGGGCTATGTCGATCTGCAACCGATCAAACACCAACTGCAAGCGCGTTTTAGCCTGGTCGACGCTATGTTGCCGGGCGGCGGTCCTGCCCGCTACCTGGGTACGACGGACGGCCGTTTCACGGTCGGCTTCATCACCCCGTTGTCGCAGCACTTCTGCGCGACCTGCAACCGTGTTCGACTGACTGTGGATGGCCAGATGAATCTGTGTCTGGGTCAGGAAGAGCGCATGGATTTCCGCACCTTGCTGCGCGGCGGCGCTAGCGACGATGAACTGGCGGCGGCGGTGCGTCGTGCCATCGACCTCAAACCGGAGCGCCACGATTTCCACGAACAACCAAATAAACTAATCCGCTTCATGAACACAACCGGCGGTTGATTTAATTCGGTAACCATTGAGCGCTGTACAACAGCGCTCCGGGTAACTTACACGTCCAGGTTACGCACCCCAAGGGCGTTCGTTTCGATAAAGTTTCGGCGCGGTTCAACCTCTTCGCCCATGAGCATTGTGAAGATGGCATCGGCGGCAATGGCGTCCTCGATCTGCACCCTCAATAAACGGCGCACTTGCGGGTCCATAGTGGTTTCCCAAAGTTGTTCCGGGTTCATTTCGCCCAGGCCCTTGTAGCGCTGGATGCCCATGCTCTTCTTAACCTCTTCCAGCAGCCAGTCCAGCGCTTGTTTGAAGTCGTAGGCGGCGGCCCTGGCTTCGCCGCGACGAATCTCCGCACCCTCCTGTAGCAAGCCTGACAATATCTCCGCCGTCTGTTTAATCTGTTCATAATCGACGCCAACCAGGAAATCTTTGGTCAAGTAGCTGGTAAAGCTGATGCCGTGTCGGATTTTGGTAATTTCCAGCCGCCAACCGCTTTCTACATGCGTGGACTTAACGTTGACCTGGCCTAGTTTCTTCAACTCAGCCAGCAATTTTCCGGCAGCGAAGGCGGTATCCGCCTCGCTATCCAAAGACAAGGGCGGTATATGTAGCAGGCTATACAGGACATCGCGATCCATGCGCCGGGACAGACGCTCGATGATCGCTTCGGAAACCAGATACTGGCGGGCGATCTCTTCGAAGGTCTCGCGCGGCAGTGGCTCCGCGTCCTGCCGAGGCCGCAGTTCCGCCCCGTTCAACGCGACCCTGAGCAGGTGTTGCTTGAATTCGTAATCGTCCTTCAGATAGGTCTCGTTCTTGCCTTGCTTTACCTTGTAAAGCGGCGGCTGGGCAATATAAATATGACCGCGTTCAACCAACTCCGGCATCTGGCGATAAAAGAACGTGAGCAGCAGAGTGCGAATGTGGGAGCCATCCACGTCCGCGTCGGTCATGATGATGATGCGGTGGTATCTGAGATTGGCTGGGTTGTAATCGTCTTTGCCAAGCCCGGAACCTATGCCGGTACCCAGCGCCGTGATCAGGGTGACAACCTCCTGCGAAGACAGCATCTTATCGAAGCGTGCCTTCTCGACGTTAAGTATCTTGCCCTTGAGCGGCAGGATCGCCTGGAATTTACGGTCGCGGCCCTGCTTGGCGGAGCCGCCGGCGGAATCGCCCTCGACCAGGTACAGCTCGCACAAAGCAGGGTCTTTCTCCTGGCAATCGGCCAGTTTGCCTGGCAGGCCTGCGGAATCCAGCACACCTTTACGTCGGGTCATGTCACGCGCCTTGCGGGCCGCCTCACGGGCACGGGCGGCCTCGACTATCTTGGCACAAATCGTCTTGGCATCAGCCGGCTTTTCCTGAAGGTACTCGGCCAGCTTGGAGGCCACTACATCCTCCACCGCAGGCCGAGCCTCGCTGGAAACCAGTTTCATCTTGGTCTGGGAAGAGAATTTGGGGTCCGGCATCTTGACCGATAGGACGCAGGTCAGGCCCTCGCGCATATCGTCGCCGGTAATTTCCACCTTGGCCTTTTTGGCGATCTCATGTTCATCGATGTACTTGTTGATAATCCGGGTCATGGCTGCGCGCAGACCGGTTAGGTGGGTACCGCCGTCCGTCTGGGGAATATTATTGGTAAAACAGAGTGTTTGTTCCTGGTAGCCGTTGTTCCACTGCATGGCGACCTCGACCGAAATGGTAACTCCGGCCTGATTAGAATCACCGATCGAGGAAAAAACATTGGGGTGCAGTACCGTTTTGGCACGATTAATGTATTCGACAAAACCTTTTACCCCACCAGAAAAGGCAAAGTTTTCATGTCTGCCATCGCGTTCGTCGATCAGTTCAATCTTGACGCCGTTATTCAGGAAAGACAGCTCACGGATGCGCTTGGCCAGTATTTCATAGTGGTAATCCACGGTACCGAAAATTTCTTCATCGGCGCGAAACCGTACCTCGGTCCCACTATGCTGTGCGGCGCCGATTACCTGCATGGGCGACACTTCAACGCCTTTCTGCATCTCAATCTGTCGGTTCTGAACGGCGCCGCGATGAAATTCCATGAAGTAGGTTTTGCCTTCCCGATGTATCGTCAGTTTGAGCCACTTGGAAAGTGCATTGACGCAAGAAACGCCGACCCCGTGCAGGCCACCGGAAACCTTGTAACTGTTTTGATTGAACTTACCGCCAGCATGAAGCACACACATGACGATCTCGACCGCTGAACGCTTTGGTTCATGCTTATCATCAAATTTTATGCCAACCGGAATACCCCGACCGTTATCGGTCACGGATATGGAATTATCCGAGTGGATAATAACCTTGATGTCGTCGCAATAGCCGGCCAAGGCTTCGTCAATTGCGTTATCGATCACCTCGAATACCATATGGTGTAGGCCGGTCCCATCCTGTGTATCGCCGATGTACATGCCCGGCCGTTTCCGTACCGCTTCCAGACCTTCCAGTTGCTGGATGCTTGATTCGTCGTAGTTTTCGGGCATGGTTGAATACTCAAATAGGTTTCACGTGAAACAATCGGCCGCCTGGTTAAAGTAAGCAGGCGCCGCTACCGATCGCGCTGGTCGTTCGAAAAAATTCTGGGTGCTTATATGCGCATCGGCATAACGACATAATTGAAGTTTTCATCCCCTGGAATGGTGATCAACATGCTGCTGTTGGCATCACCAAACCCGCATTTAACCACTTCACTATCCAGGTTGTTGAGTACATCCTGAACATACTGAACGTTGAAGCCAATATCCAGCGGATCGAAGGTATAGTCGATATCCATCTCTTCCTGAGCCTCTTCCTGCTCGTTGTTGCTACAGGCTATGCGCAGACTACCGGAAGTCAGGGCGAATCTAACTCCTCGATATTTGTCATTGGTCAGGATCGAGGCGCGTGCCAGTGCTTGATGCAGACGAAGACGATTGATTATAAAGAACTTCTCATAACCGACGGGTACCACTCGCTGGTAATCCGGAAATTTCCCGTCGACCACTTTGCTGCGTAGTTCAAACTCTGGGTGCAGGAACACCACTTGATTGGTTCCCGCTTGAATTGTGACTACCTCATCGCCTTCGCCCAGTAATTTGATTAATTCCATAACCGTCTTGCGCGGGAGAATCATCTCTATCGCATTGGCTGTTTCGCCTACCAGGTCGATCGCGTCTAGCGCCAAACGGTGACCATCCGTGGCTGCTACAACCAGCTTGTCTGCCTGTAGCTGGAATAGCATACCGTTCAGGTAATAACGTATGTCCTGCACTGCCATGGCGTATTGAGCCCTGGCCAGCAAATTGCGTAGTTTTCCCGCACCAATCTTGAAACGGGTTCCTTCATCCTCGCTGGTCTGTAGTTTTGGGAAATCTCTGGCGGGTAGTGTCTGTAGATTAAAACGGCTTTTTCCAGCCTGTATTCGCATCAGGTCGTTGTTGATGTCCAAGGATAGTGAAGTCTCGTCCGGCAGGGAGCGGGTGATGTCCAGCAGCTTACGAGCTGACACGGTGAATGAAACATCCTGTTCCGCCTTATCTTCCATCCAGGTCGTGATCTGTAATTCCAGGTCGGTGGCGATCAATGCCGTCTTGCCATTGCTACTCTCGACCAGAATATTGGAGAGGATGGGGAGCGTGTGCTTGCGCTCCACAACGCCAACGATGGCTTGAAGGGGCTTGAGTAGATGTTCCTTTTGGCAATTTAGAACAAGCATGTTATCTCTCTTTGTTCGTAGTAACAGGCGCTGGGCATGTATCTGTATAACTTGCTAAGTTTAATTAAAAACAACCGACTACGGTAGACGGAAGTCGGTGGATAAATACCCTGTCAACTGGGTACGGAATGTGGAAAAAAAACATACGGCTAGTAGAAGTAGAAGTTATACACAAAATAGCAACCGGTTATCCACAGACTTATCCTGTTAGCACTTGGATCAGCAAACTGTAATCTTTTTTGAGTACGGAGTCGGTACTTTTTAGTTCTTCAATCTTCCTGCAAGCATACATGACCGTGGTGTGGTCTCTACCACCAAAGGATTGGCCAATTTCCGGTAGGGAAAGATCAGTCAGTTCCTTGGCTAGGTGCATGGCGAGCTGGCGCGGTCGGGCAAGGATGCGGGTACGTTTTTTAGAGAACATGTCCGAGACCTTAATTTTGTAGTAGTCAGCCACTGTTTTTTGGATGTTTTCGATCGATACCTGGCGGTTCTGTACGGCTAGCAGGTCTTTTAGTGCTTCCTTGGCTAATTCGACCGAAATAGGTTGTTTGTGGAAACGGGCGTAGGCCATGACGCGCTTGAGCGCCCCTTCCAGTTCACGGACATTGGAACGCACCTGTTTGGCGATGAAGAAGGCGGTAGCTTCGCCTAGCGTCTCGCCTTCTTGCAGCGCCTTGTCGAGCAGAATAGCGACTCGCATTTCTAGTTCAGGAGGTTCCAACATCACGGTCAAGCCCCAACTGAAGCGGGATTTCAACCTTTCCTCGATGCCTTCCATGTCCTTTGGGAAGGTATCACTGGTGATAATAACCTGCTTATGTGATTCGATCAGGCTGTTGAAGGTGTAGAAAAACTCTTCCTGGGTGCGACCTTTTCCGGAGAAAAATTGGATATCGTCGATAAGCAGGATATCCAGGTTGTCGTATTTGCGTTTAAATTCATCGAAAGACTTGTGTCGGAATGCCCTGACCATATCCGATACGTAACGTTCGGCATGGATGTAACGAACGCAAGCCTTTGGGTTGTGCTCCAGTACGGTATTGCCGATGGCCTGGATAAGGTGGGTCTTGCCAAGCCCGGTACCGCCATAAACGAACATCGGGTTGTAACTGGCGCCGGGGTTCTCGGCGACCTGTAAGGCCGCAGCACGGGCGAGGTCATTCGCCTTGCCGGGTACAAAGCTGGCAAAGGTGAAATGGGGGTTCAGCCTGGATTCATTTAGAACCGGTTTAGCTTCGGTAGCTTGTTTTACCGGCGCTGAACGGGCTAGAGGCGATGCCGGCGTTTCACCCGTACTCGCTTCGGTCGGTGTCTTGTTATTTACGGCCACCGTAAGGGTGACGGGTTTGTCGAAAAACGCCAGGGCAAGTTCTTCGATGTCGGTAAGGAAACGATCCCGCACCCATTGGGCGACAAACCGATTGGGCGCTGTGATCGTTATCTGGCCCGATTCAGCGCTGATGCTTAGTGGCTTGATCCAGGTGTTCACTTGCTGGGCATTGAGTTTCGCTTGAAAATGGCCCAGGCAATGTGTCCAGAAATCGTGCATAAGGGAGTCGGGTTAAGAAAGGGGCAACGGAGAGCGGCCATTGTAGCATCGCCAGATGGTGGACGAACGGTAAAAAGTTTGACAACCAATGGGTTCAAAAGGTCTAATGCAAGGCTTTTCCGTATTGTAGCCATTAGGATTCGCCATGAAACGCACTTACCAGCCCTCCGTCGTTCATCGCAAGCGCACCCATGGTTTTCGCGCCCGCATGAAAACCAAAGGCGGCCGCGCCGTGATCAATGCCCGCCGCGCCAAAGGCCGCAAGCGTCTCGCCGTTTAATCGCGGGATAGATCGGGATAGCCTTGATGAGGCAAATCCTGGCAATGCCTTCGGTTGGGATAGCAAACTCAGAAAAACGGATGAGTTTTCATCCGTTTTTCGTTTTAAGCATGTTCACCGCGGAACCTACCTAGATATATTTTATCGCCAGAATGGTCTAGGTTTCTCACGTTTGGGTTTGGTGATAGCTAAGCGGTTGCTTTCCCGGGCCGTGGATCGCAACCGTGCTAAAAGGGTGTTGCGTGAGTCCTTTCGGCTCACTCAACACGGACTCAACGGCATCGATGTGGTTGTTCGGTTGAAAACTGTTGGCACAGGCGCCGACTATCGGGCGGAATGGAATTTGTTTAAGGCGGCGGCTTCATCCGGCGAGAATACATCCTCTGTTTAATGAACGGGTAGAACATGGATTTTCAGCGTCTTATTGCCTTTGTCGTATTTTCCTTCTCCCTATTGATGCTGTGGAACGCTTGGGAGGATTACAACCGTCCCAAGCCAGCGCAAACTGTCCAGCGGCAATTGCAAGATGCGGCCTTGCCGGTACCGAGCCAGCAATTGCAGCCATCAGCTAAGCCTAGCCAGACATCAAGTTCGACAACCGCCATGGGCGCCAGGGTGATCGTCAAGACCGATTTGGTATCTGCGGTCATTGATGCCAATGGCGGCGACTTGCGCGACATTACCCTGAACGCGTATCACCAGGATGCGGACAAGACCAAGCTGCTCAAGTTGTTCGAGGAAAGCGTCAGCCACCGCTATTTCGCCCAGTCCGGATTTGTCGGCAATGATTTGGCCAACCATAAGACCGTCTATGAGCTTCAGCCCGGCGAGTATCGGCTAAAGCCAGGAGAGAACGACCTCAAGGTCGCCATGAAGGCGGTTTTGGCGGGTGTCGAAGTGGTCAAAACTTATACCTTTCACCGTGGCGACTATGCAATCGATGTAGACTATGCGGTGCATAACTTGGGCACGACGGCTGTCGAAGGGTATCCCTACTTCCAGTTTCAGCATGATGGCAAGAAGCCTGACGGCGAATCCGCTTATGTCCGGGGTTTTACCGGCCCGGCCATGTATACCGAATCCGGCAAGTTCCAGAAGATCGATTTTTCAGATATACAAAAAGGCAAACAAGACCACGTTAAATCGGCCGCCGATGGCTGGATCGGCATGGTTCAACACCATTTCGTCGCGGCCTGGGTAACGCCCGATCCGGCGAATAACGCCAAACGCGAGTTTTATACCCGCGCCCTGGGCAGCGACGAGTACAGCGCCGGTATGCTCTTGCCGGCCGTCAAGATAGCTCCAGGCGAAACGAAGCATGTAGAGATGCGACTCTATGCCGGTCCTCAGGATCAGGCAAAGCTTAAGGCGCTGGCGCATGGGCTTGAGCACGTAGTCGATTACGGCTGGCTTACAGTATTGGCGTATCCGTTATTCCTGTTGTTGAGTTGGCTGAATTCGCTGGTGCATAACTGGGGAACGGCCATCATTTTGTTGACGGTGATCGTCAAGCTGGCCTTTTACCCGCTGTCCGCTGCCAGCTACAAGTCCATGGCCCAGATGCGTAAGCTGACGCCGCGTTTGCAGCATATCAAGGAGCGTTTCGGTGACGACCGGCAGAAGCTGCATGAGCAGATGATGAAGGTCTATCAGGAAGAGAAAATAAATCCCCTGGGCGGTTGTTTACCAATTGTGGTTCAGATACCGGTTTTTATCGCCCTTTATTGGGCCCTGATGTCAGCCGTCGAACTGCGCCAGGCGCCGTTTGCGTTATGGATACACGACCTATCCGAGCCGGATCCATTTTATATCCTGCCCTTGGTCATGGCGGCCACCATGTTCATTCAGCAGCGACTGTCGCCCAAGCCGCCCGATCCGGTGCAAGCCAAGGTGATGATGTTCATGCCGATCGCATTTTCGGTCATGTTTTTCTTCTTTCCCGCGGGGTTGGTGCTGTACTGGTTGGTTAACAATGTCCTGTCGATCCTGCAACAATGGCGCATCAACCATGTGATTGAGCGCGCCGGACATGGTAAGCCCGCCAGCAACTGACGCAATCGCCGCCATTGCCACAGCCCCTGGCAGGGGCGGCATCGGCGTGGTTAGGGTCTCTGGACCTGATCTATCCAACATAGTCGAGGGATTGATCGGCGCCTCGCTCATACCCCGCCAGGCCCGTTTCGCTAAGTTCAAGGACGGTAACGATGAGGTTCTGGACGAGGGCATCGCCCTGTTCTTTCCGGCGCCCCACTCCTTTACCGGCGAGACCGTGCTTGAATTACAAGGTCACGGCGGCCCACAGGTACTGCAATTAATCCTGGAGCGTTGTCTTGAGCTTGGCGCCCGCCTCGCCGAGGCGGGCGAATTCAGCCGGCGTGCCTTTCTGAACAACAAGATCGATCTGGCGCAAGCCGAGAGCATAGCCGACCTGATCGATGCCCAGAGCAAAGAGGCCGCCCGCTCAGCGGTGCGTTCCATGACCGGCGAATTCAGCCGGCGGGTACATGAACTGGTCGCTGCGCTTATCAGGCTACGGATGCTGGTCGAAGCGACGCTGGATTTTCCCGAAGAGGCTATCGACTTTCTGGAAAAGGCCAACCTGCCAGGTCAACTCCGCGATATCGAGGCCAAACTGGCGCTGGTTCGGGCACAGGCGCGTCAGGGCGCGCTGCTGCGCGAAGGCCTCAATGTGGTCCTGATCGGTCAACCCAATGTTGGCAAATCGAGCTTGCTCAATCGACTGGCAGGTTTTGAGGCGGCCATCGTTACCGAGATAGCCGGCACTACACGGGATGCAGTGTGCGAGGCCGTTCAGATCGACGGCGTTCCACTACATATCACCGATACGGCGGGTCTTCGAGAAACGGACGATGTGATTGAGAAGCTCGGCATAGAGCGTACCTGGAAGGCAGTTGAACAGGCCGATGTCGCATTATTGCTGGTCGATGCCGGCCATGGCGTTGGCGAACAAGAAGCCGCGATATTGGCCAGATTGCCTGATATTGCGTTGCTGACCGTGCATAACAAGATCGACTTGACCGACGAGCCAGCACGTCTCGCGGCGGATGGCAAGGAAGTCTGGCTTTCTGCTAAGAATGGTTTGGGCGTGGATGTGCTGAAACAGCGCTTGTTGGCGCTTGCCGGTTGGCAAACCACCGGCGAAGGCACCTTCATGGCCCGCCGTCGACATCTGGAAGCGTTAAGTGGCGCGGCCGGTCACCTAGCCCACGCGAGCGATGAACTCGAACGGCTGGAAATCCTCGCTGAGGAACTACGGCTGGCACAATCCGAACTCTCCACTATTACCGGTGAATTTACCGCTGACGACCTGCTGGGTGAGATATTCAGCCGCTTCTGCATCGGAAAATAAATAGCATTCCTGAGCGTTCCGAGAGAGTCCGCGACACCAACCTAAGCCAGCGTAACTGCGGGCTTTTTGTTCCGATGATGGCTTGCATGTTCCGCACAAATCCGCATAGAATTGTGCCCAAAATTGTGTCCAAAGTGATTTTGAGTGTGCCCAAAATGAAGCGGGCAGAAAACAGAATCAGCACGAAAGCAGCTTCTTTCACTTCGATGGAATCTTTTTTCGGTGGGCAAAGCAGGCGGGCGTGAAAGGCGGGAAGCTGCACCATATAAGGCTTTCCGGCGATTGTGCCCAAGGCTTTTTTCTGTGCCCAAAATCAGGCGACGGTTTGGGCACAAATGGTGGTGAAGGGGGCGAATCATGGCGCTATCAGATACCAAGCTGCGGAACCTGAAACCCAGCGAAAAGACCTACCGGGAAGCTGATCAGGGCGGGCTGTTCGTGGACGTATCCCCCAAGGGGAAAAAAGCATGGGGACTTCGCTACTGGCGCAACGGCAAGCAAGAACGCATCGGGCTAGGCGACTACCCGACCTATTCACTGGCCGAAGCCCGGACATGGCGGGACGATTGCAAGGCGCTGGCCGGGCGTGGCCTATCCCCGATGGCATTGAAGCGTGGCGACCCGATCCCCGGCGATGCCGCCCCCGCTGTCAAGGAACTTGCGCAAGCCTTCATCCGCAACTGGTGCATGAAGGCTGTCGAGATGGTGAAGGCGAAAGAGGGCGAAACCAAAGCCGCCAACACAGTGGAAGCCTTCGCACGGCGCTGGTATGCCGAAATCGTGGAGCCTGCCAACAGTAGCCCCCGGAATATCAAGCGGGTATTGGATAAGGACGTGATCCCGGCAATCGGCGCGAAGCAAGTTGCCGACGTGACCGTGGCCGACATTCTGGCGATTACCGACAAGATCAAGAATCGCGGGGCCGATCAAATGGCACTGCAAACCCGTAATGTGCTGAAACGACTGTTTGCCTATGCCATTGCGCGGGAGAAAACCCAATTCAATCCGGCGGCGGCAATCGAGGCGAAATTCATCGCCAGTGCCAGAAGTCGGGACGTGGCGCTATCGTCTGAGGAAGTCGGGAAGCTGTTGCGGGCAATCTACCAATCTAGCATGAAGCGGGCGCACAAGCTGGCGCTGCACCTGCTGATTTTGTGCATGGTGCGGAAATCGGAACTGATCGAAGCCAAGTGGGAAGAGCTTGACCTTGAGAAAGCGGAATGGGCGATCCCTGGCGAGCGCATGAAGAAAGACAAGCCGCACCTTGTTTCACTGTCCCGGCAAGCGGTGGCGATGTTCGAGGAATTGAAGGGGCTGGCGAGCGGTTCCGAATGGGTATTCCCGAGCCGTGGCGACCTGAAACAACCCATTGCGAAAAGCACTTTGAATGTCGCGGTGCGGGCGTTGGCAATCGACGTGCGGGACTTCGTAATTCATGACTTCCGGCGCACGTCTAGCACTCACTTACACGAGGCCGGATTTAATTCGGACTGGATCGAAAAATGCCTAGCCCATGAAACCAAGGGCATTCGCGGCGTTTACAACCGGGCGCAATATGCTGACCAACGGCGGGAAATGCTGCAATGGTGGGCTGACTTTGTGGATAGTCAGATTGACGAAGGGCGCAAGGTGATTATCGGGCGCTTTGGCAAAGCGTATCAGGCGGAGCGATTGGATGAATAACTACAATGAAGCCCTGCAATTTGCAAAGACGTTTTGGATCGGGCGGGTTCAAGGCAAGCCTGAAAACAATATCTGTTTTAAGGATGTGATGGACAACCCCCTGTCTGAAACCGGTATGGAGCGCTTATACGACGCTTTAGAGCAAGCTGCGCGTGATCCTGATACAAATGATTTTGACGTGTTGGTGACGCTTACGGTTAGCTACATGCGGGAAAATTATCAAATGATGCCTGTTTGGCTGGCTTCATTCGCTGCGGATGTGCTGGGAGGAAAGCGCAAGCGTCCCACCAAGCGCGGCGCTGATAAATACAAAAACTGGGGCCGTGATTATTCACTGTGGCGGGCAGTAAATGATTGTGCAACATCTTTTCTGTAAAAGTTTGCAGGCGATTCCATTGGGATGATGAGATCAGTCTTTCAAGTTGAGATAGATTTTGCCTGTCATCCAGTCTTCGTCGCACTCGGCGAGAAGTGCCGAGACGAGGCGGAGGCAGGACGCGGTGTTGGGG
>Ga0210038_1000404_pt1 | contig 27645 bp, 24 predicted proteins | sample CryGeyCG2114_020_FD_183970 | JGI IMG/M metagenome (GOLD analysis project Ga0210038, IMG submission 183970) | Groundwater microbial communities from aquifer - Crystal Geyser CG15_big_fil_post_rev_8/21/14_0.20 (SPAdes) (version 2) | ecosystem: Environmental > Aquatic > Deep subsurface >... | reverse complement strand
CCATCCTGGAGGCATCGGCCTCGGCGTGGGAACCGTTGACCATCGCCGCGACCTCAAAGGGATCGGCACCCGGCGCGGGGCCGTCGAGGGTCTCGTCATCCTCGACCTCGACCGCGCGCGGCGGAATGAAGGATTCCACGTTGCCGGCCCCCGGCATGGCCGCGGGAATCCGGGGCTGCAGTTCGGCAGGGGCGGCTTCCGCTGTTTCCGGCTCCGCCCCCGCGGCTGCGATCGTGGGTTCGGCATGGTTCCCGGCAACCTCGGCCATGGGCTCGGATTCGTACGAATCGGCCGCCGATTCGGCCATATCCGCGATCTCCGGAGGCGCGGCGGGTTCGTCGTGGAAGGCGACAATGGCCGGAGTTTCGGCTTTCGGCTCGTCCGCCGGGCGCGGCACGCGCACCGGCGCGATGCGCTGGGCCTGGTTCAGGATATGCAGGTGAGAGGGCTGCTCGCCCTCGGCCGCCTCAAGGCCCGTCGCCACGACGGACACCCGCATGGTGCCCTCCATGGACTGGTCGAACGCGGAGCCGATGATGATGTAGGCGTCCTCGTCGACCTCGGCGCGGACCCGGTTGGCGGCCTCGTCCACCTCGAACAGCGTGATGTCCTCGCCGCCCGTGATGTTGATCAGCACGCCGCGCGCGCCGCGCATTGAGGCGTCGTCGAGAAGCGGATTGGAAATGGCCGCCTCGGCGGCGTCCAGCGCCCGCCGTTCGCCGGCCGCCTCGCCGGTGCCCATCATGGCCCGGCCCATGCCCTGCATGACCGACTGCACGTCGGCGAAGTCCAGGTTGATGAGGCCCGGCATCACCATCAGGTCGGTGATAGAGCGCACGCCGGAATACAGCACGTCGTCCGCCATCTTGAAGGCGTCGGCGAAGGTCGTCTTCTCGTTGGCGACGCGGAAAAGGTTCTGGTTGGGGATGATGATCAGGGTATCGACGTAACCCGCAAGTTCGTCCAGGCCCTGTTCGGCCAGGCGCATGCGGTGGCTGCCCTCGAACTGGAACGGCTTGGTCACCACGCCCACGGTCAGGATGCCGTGCTCGCGCGCCGCCTTGGCGATCACCGGGGCGGCCCCGGTGCCCGTGCCGCCGCCCATGCCGGCGGCGATGAACACCATGTTGGAGTTCTTGAGCTCGTCCAGGATGTCGCCGATCGATTCCTCGGCCGCCGCGCGCCCAACTTCGGGCTTGGACCCGGCGCCCAGGCCCTTGGTCACGCCGGTACCAAGCTGAATGCGGCGTTCGGCCCTGGAGCCCTTGATCGCCTGGGCATCCGTGTTGGCGACGATGAAATCGCAGCCCTCAAGGTTTGCCGCGATCATGTTGTTCACGGCATTTCCGCCGGCGCCGCCGACGCCGATCACGCTGATCCGAGGCTTCAACTCGGGCGTGTCGTGATCTTCAGGTACTGTAATGTTAATGCTCATTTCTCTGCCTCCGATGATTACTTGCCGCCTGAATAAATGCAACTACGACCGGACCCTCCGCGGATGCATTCAGGGGATTGGTTGAAAACACGTCGTTCACTCCTCGTTTCAGAAATTCTCCCGCAGCCACTGCCCGAACCGCCCGAACGCGCCGCTGCGCTCCTTGATCGGCTGGAAGTCGCCCCCAGCCACCTCCAAGGGGTTTTCCACGGCATAGCGGATCAGGCCGACCGAGGTTGCGAACCCCGGCCCGGAAACCGCCTCCGATAGCCCCTCGACCCCGCGCGGCCGGGCCAGGCGGACCTGGCGGCCGAGCACGTCTCCGGCGAGTTCCGCCAGGCCGGACAGCTGGCTCGCGCCGCCGGTCAGCACCACGCGCTGGCCGATCGCCTTGTCGAAGCCGCTGGCAGCCAGGCGGTCGCGCACCAGTTCCATCATTTCTTCGGCCCTGGGCCGGACGATGCCGACCAGGACCGAGCGCGGCACCTGGGTCTGCGCCGCTTCCCTGTCTTCGCCGATCAACGGCACCGTGATCATTTCCGCGTCGTCGGACGGCGACGGAATGACGCAGCCGAACAGCGCCTTCATGCGTTCGGCGCTTTCCAGCGGCGTCGACAGGCCGCGCGCGATGTCGTTGGTCATGTGTCCGCCGCCAAGGGGAATGACGTCGGTGTGGACCAGTTCGCCGTCGCAGAAGATGGCCAGCGACGTAACGCCGCCGCCGATATCGATGCAGGTGGTGCCGAGTTGCCGTTCGTCCTCGACCAGACAGGCCAGCGCCGAGGCATAGGGTGTCGCAACAAGGCCTTCGATCTCCAGGTGACAGCGATCGACCACGGTGCGCAGGTTCTTGACCGGGCCCGACTGCGCCGTCACCAAGTGCACGTTGGCGCCCAGGCGCGCGCCGTACATGCCGCGCGGGTCGCGCACCCCGCGGTTGTCGTCGACGCTGTAGCCGACGGGGATGGAGTGGATCAGTTCGCGGTCGGCGGGCGTGCCGGCGGTGACCTGATCCGACGCCAGCACGCGGTAGAGATCCGTTTCCTCGATCTCGCGGCCGCCGATGGTCGTTTCATGGGCAACCAGCCGCGACTTGGGCCTGCCGCAGGACAGGTTGACGAAGACCTTGCGGATGTTCTCGCCGACCATGGTCTCGGCGGCCTCGACCGTGGCGCTGATGGTCGCCTCGGCCGCGTCCAGGTCGATCACGCTGCCCGATTTCAGGCCGTGGGACTTCTGGTGACCGATGCCGACGACCCGCGCCGTGACCTGGCCGGAAACGCCCGTGGCGAGGCGCGCGATCAGGCACGAGATCTTGGACGAGCCCATATCCAGGGCGGCGACCAGGCCGCTGCGTGGTTTCGTATTTCCCAGTGGTGTCTTCATTTCGGTCGTCTCGTTCGGTCAGTGGTCTCGCGGTCGTGCGCGGTCGTTCAGGTTTCCTGCCCCTTGGGCTTTTTTGGCGGATGCGGCTTGGCGGCCTTTCGCACGATCAGGCGGTCCGGCAGGCGCAGGTCCAGGACCTCGACGTCGCGCGCCAGGACCTTGTGCTGGCGTTCGTACTCGGCAAGGCGCAGCCAGGCGCCAGCGGGATCGTCCTCGGGAAGCTGCACGTCGATGCCGTTTGCGAGCGTAAGGGTCCAGCGCCGCCCCGACACACGCACGGCGGCGCGTACCTGGGTCATCAGATCCGGTTCCGCCTTAAGGGTTTCCAGAAGCGCCTTGGCGTGCTTGGGGGCGTCGGGCCCGACGACGATGGGCAGGTCGGAAAATCGCTCCAGCCCCTTGTCGAGGATCACCACTCCCTCGTCGTCGATCAGGTGGAACCTGCCCTTGTTCTGCCAAAGCGCCAGCGGCATGCGTTCATCGATGTGCAGCATCACCGTGCCGGGCAGCATGCGTTCGACCACGGCCCGCTTCACCCAGGACAGCTTCTCGACCCGCAGGCGGGCTTCCTCGGGATCGAAGCCGAAGATGGGCGCGCCCCGCGTCAGGTGCAGGGCCGCCAGCAGTTCCTCGCGCGTGGTCTGCGAGCGGCCGGTGACGAAGATGTCGTCGATGCGCAGGCCCGCCTGGGCGGTCTGCCCGACGGTCCATTTCTGTGCCTTGGCGTAGAGCGCCGAAACGACGCCGTTGGTCCACACCCACCAGCCGCCAGCGCCGGCCGCACCCAAGAGAACACACAGGCCGCCCGCCGCGACGGCGCGGCTGAGCCTTCCCCGCAGCACGCGCTTGCGCGGGGCGCTTGGCTTGCGGGCACGGAGTCTGCCCTCCACCCGGGTATCTTCGGTCTGGCTCTTTCCGTCGGTCATCAATCGCACTCCGCCTGTTCCACCATCCAGACGACCAGATCCTGGAAGGACATGCCGGTATGTGCGGCTTGTTCCGGCACCAGGGACGTGGGCGTCATGCCCGGTTGAGTATTGATTTCCAGCATGTAGAGGGCGTCGCCGTCGTAGCGCAGGTCGGCCCGCGCGACGCCGCGACAGCCGAGTGCACGGTAGGCGCGCTCGGAAAACGCCATCGCCTTGTCGTAGACGTCCTTGTCCACTTCGGCCGGGATCACGTGAATCGAGCCGCCGTCGGCGTACTTGGCGTCGTAGTCGTAGAAGCCGCGGCTGGTCGTGATCTCGGTGACCGCCAGCGCGGTGCCGCCCATGACCGAGACGGTCAGTTCGCGGCCGGGGATGTAGCGCTCGAACATCACCTCCTCGCCGTAGTTCCAGCCCGAGCCCTCGAAGGGCGGTTCGTTGTCGCCCTGGCGGACGATGTGTACGCCGACGCTCGACCCTTCGTTCAGGGGCTTGGCCACATAGGGACGCGCCATGGGCTCCTTCGCGCGCGCGGCCTCGATGGTGGCGATGACGTGTTCGGCGACGGGAATGCCCTCGGCCTCGAACAGGCGCTTGGCCGTGGGCTTGTCCATGGCGAGCGCCGAGGCGAGCAGCCCCGAATGGGTGTAGGGAATGCCCAGGATGTCCAGCAGGCCCTGGATGCAGCCGTCCTCGCCGAAGCGGCCGTGCAACGCATTGAACACGGCGTCGGGGCGCGGATAAAGGCGCGTGATCAAGGCACCCACGTCGCGCTGCACGTCGACGGAGGTGACCTGGTAACCGGCATCGTGCAACGCCTTGGCGCAGGCCGCGCCGGAAACGAGGGAGACCTCGCGTTCGGCGGACCAGCCGCCCATCAGCACGGCAACATGTTTCGTGTCATCGCCGCCGCTCATGGCAGGACCTCCCGCGCCTTGGATGCCAGCGGCACGCCGATGCGGCGGATTTCCCACTGCAGCTCGATCCCGGAGGTTTCCAGGACCCGGCGGCGCACTTCCTCGCCCAGGCCTTCCAGGTCCGCCGCCGTGGCGTTGCCCGTGTTGATCAGGAAGTTGCAGTGCTGCGGCGAAACCTGGGCGCCGCCGCGCGTAAGCCCGCGACCGCCCGCCTGCTCGATCAATTCCCAGGCCTTGTGGCCTTCTGGGTTGGCGAAGGTGGAGCCGCCCGTGCGCGATTTGACGGGCTGTGTCTCGCCGCGCGCCTTCTGGATCTCGGCCATGCGCGCGGCAATGGCCGCCGTGTCGCCGAGGACACCCCGGAAGGTCGCTTCCGTAAAGATCACATCGTCGGGCTGGCCGCAGTGGCGATAGGCGAAGGCCATGTCGGCGGGGGAGAGGGCCGCGACCTCCCCCCGGCCGGTCACCGCCCGTGCGGCCACGAAAATGTCGGAAACCTCGGCGCCGTAGGCGCCGGCGTTCATGCGCAACGCCCCGCCCACGGTGCCCGGAATGCCGATCAGGAATTCGAATCCGGCAAGCCCGGCGTCGCGCGCGGCGCGGGCGACGTTGACGTCCATGGCCCCCGAACCCGCGGTGACGGTGTCGCCTTCGGCCGTGATGCCGGCGAAAGCCTTGCCCAGCCGGATGACCACGCCGTCGACGCCACCATCGCGGAACAGAAGGTTGGAGGCCACGCCGATCACCGTGACGGACACGTCGGCAGGCAGGCAGGCCATGAAGGTCGCCAGATCGTCGGCATCCTCGGGTTCGAACAGGACCTCGGCCGGGCCGCCCACGCGGAACCAGGAGAACCCGGCAAGCGAGGCATTCGCGGTCAATCGGCCGCGCACGGGCGGCAGCCGGTCGAGCAGCGTGGCGTCGTAGCGCGCCGCCATCATGCGCCCGTCCCCCCGCTTCTGCCGTTGCCGCCGGAAATTTCGCGGAGCCCGCCGCCCAGTTCCTGCAATTGCTCCGGCAGGGCGTTGGCCCACTGGCTGATGGTCCCGGCACCCAGGCAGACGACGAAATCGCCACTTTCCGTCAGCTCGAGCACGATGCCGGTCAGGTCCTCGGGAGCATCCAGGGCAATCACCTTGCGGTGGCCGTGGACCTTCAGGCCTTCGACCAGGGCATCGCGGTCGATGCCTTCGATGGGCGTCTCGCCCGCCGCGTAGACGTGAGCGACCACCACCGCGTCGGCGTCGTTGAAGCAGGTGCAGAATTCCTCGAACAGATCGCGCAGACGGGTGTAGCGGTGCGGCTGCACCACGGCGACGACCTTGCCCTTGGTGGCATCGCGCGCAGCGGCCAGGACGGCGGCGATCTCCACCGGATGGTGGCCGTAGTCGTCGATCACGGTAACCCCGCCGACGGTGCCGGTGCGCGTGAAGCGCCGCTTGACGCCGCCGAACTTGGCCAATGCGCGTGCCACGTCGGCGTCGCCGAGCGCCATCTCGCCCGCGATGGCGATGGCGGCCAGCGCGTTCTGCACGTTGTGCTGGCCGTACATGGGCAGGTGCAGGTCGACGATCTCGCGCACTTCGCCGGTCTTGCGGTCGCGGATCACGGCGTCGAAGGCAATGCCGTCGAGCCCCGGAGTCATGTTGACGGCGCGCACGTCGGCCTGCGGGCTGAAGCCGTAGGTCACGACGCGGCGGTCCGACACTCGGGGGATCAGGTTCTGGACCTCGGCATGGTCGATGCACAGCACCGCGAAGCCGTAGAACGGGATGTTCTCGACGAACTGCACGAAGGCGCGCTTCAGGGCGTCGAAGCTGCCGTAGTGGTCCATGTGTTCGGGGTCGATGTTGGTGACCACGGCAATGGTCGCCGGCAGTTTCAGGAAAGTGCCGTCGCTCTCGTCGGCTTCCGCGACCAGCCAGTCGCCGCCGCCCAGCCGCGCATTGGTGCCGTAGGCGTTGATGATGCCGCCGTTGATGACGGTGGGGTCGAGCCCGGCGCCGTCCAGCACGGCCGCGATCAGCGAGGTGGTCGTCGTCTTGCCGTGAGTGCCCCCCACCGCGATCGACCACTTCAGGCGCATCAGCTCGCCCAGCATCTCCGCCCGACGCACCACGGGGATCAGGTTCTGGCGCGCGGCGACGACCTCGGGGTTGTCGGGCCTCACGGCCGAGGACACGACGACGACCTGGGCTCCGCCCAGATTGGCCGCGTCGTGGCCGACGTGGACCGCGATGCCCATGGCGCGCAGGCGCTTCACGTTGGAGCTGTCGGCGATGTCGGAACCCTGCACCGAATAACCCAGCGAATGCAGGACCTCGGCAATGCCGCTCATGCCGATGCCGCCGATGCCGACGAAATGCAAGGTGCCGATGTCGAGGGGAAGCGCTCTCATGCCGCCTGCCTCCGGTCGCCGGAACTTCCGTTGGGCATCATCTCCGCCACCATGTCGGCCAGCGTGCGGGCCGCATTGGGCCGGCCGATGCGCCTGGACGCGCGCGCCGCGTGGGACAGGTGGCGCGGGCTTTCGAACAGGCTGGCGAGCCGCCCGGCCAGGCGCTCGGCCGTGAACACGTCCTCGGCCATCAGCCAGCCAGCCCCGGCCTCGTCGACGGCCTGGGCGTTGGCGAACTGGTGGTTGTCGATGGCGTGCGGATAGGGCACCAAAATCGCCGGGCGGCCGACGGCCGTCATCTCGGCGACCGTCGACGCCCCTGCCCGCGCGATGAGAAGATGCGCCTTGGCCAAGCGTTCCGGCACGTCGTCGAAGAAGTTCTTCAGGTCGGCCTTGACGCCGGCCTGGGCGTAAGCCGCGGCAACCCGGCCCAGGTCCTCGGCCCGGCACTGCTGGGTCACGGTCAGGCGCTTCTTCAGGCCCTCACCCAGCGCCGCCAGCGCCGCCGGCACCACGTCGGACAGCACCCGCGCCCCCTGCGAGCCGCCGGTGATCAGCAGGCTCAGCGGACCCGCCTCGGTGATTTCGTTATAGGGAACCTCGCGCGCCGCCAGGACCGCCGGGCGCACGGGCATGCCCGTGACGCGGACCCTGGACCTGGCCGCCTCGGGGATCATCTGCGTGCCGTCGATCGACAGGGCGATGCGCCGCACCCGTGTCGCAAGCAGGCGGTTGGCGCGGCCCAGCACGGCGTTCTGTTCGTGGATCGCCGTCGGCAGCCCGGCCCAGGTCGCGGCCATCATGGTCGGCACCGAGGCATAGCCGCCGAAACCGACCACGGCGGCGGGCTTGAGCCGGGCCAACAGCGCGCGCGCCTGCAGCATGCCGAGGCCCAGTTCGAACACGCTTTCCAGGCGCGCCGTCAGACGCTTGCCGGCGATGCCGCCGGCGCGGATGTGATGGGTTTCCAGGTTGGCCAGCGCGCCGCCGAAGCCGCCGCCCCGACGGTCGGTGATCAGCGCCAGGCGATGCCCGCGCGTGATGAGTTCGGCGGCCAGGGCCTCGGCCGGGAACACGTGCCCGCCGGTTCCGCCGGCGGCCAGCACGACTAGGTTCGCCGTCATGCCGCCCGTCATCGTCCGCCTCCCTCGCCCGGACGCAGGCGGGTCAGCGCCAGCATCATGCCGAAGCCGAGCGCGATCGCCACGGTGGACGACCCGCCGTAGGACACGAACGGCAGGGTCATGCCCTTGGGCGGGATCAGGTGCAGGGTCGAGGCGAGGTTGATCATGGCCTGCACCGCGAACTGGACCAGCAGGCCGGCAGAGGCCAACAGCACGAACAGGTTGTCGTCCTTGTAGGCGCGCGAGAGGCCGCGGATCACGACGAAGGCGAACAGACCGACGATGGCGACGCAGGCCAGCATGCCGAATTCCTCGCCGGCAACGGCGAAGATGAAGTCCGTATGGGCGTCGGGCAACACCTCCTTGACCCGGCCCTCGCCCGGGCCGCGCCCGGTCAGGCCGCCGTTGTGGAACGCGTCGAGCGAGCGCATCACCTGATAACCCTCGCCCGCCGAGGGATCGAAGAAGCGGTCGACCCGGGCGCGCACGTGGCCGAAGGTGAAATAGGCGCCGATGCTGGCGATCAGGAAGGCGAAGCCGATGCCCAGGACCATGACGATGGGAAGACCGGCCAGGAAGAATTGCACCGCCCAGACGGCGGCGACCACCATGGTCATGCCGACGTCGGGCTGCATCAGCATAAGCGCCGCCACCATCAGGAACAGCCCCGTGGCGACCAGATTGCCGGGATAGCCGTCCTGCAGGCGGGCCTGGGCGAAAAACCAGGCGGCGGTGACCGCCAGCGCCGGCTTGGCGAATTCGGACGGCTGCAGGGACACGGGCCCCAGGTTAAGCCAGCGGGTCGCCCCCTTGATCTCGGGCCCGACGGCCAGCACCGCCACCATCAGCACCATGGTCGCGGCGAGGACCGCCATGGCCAGGCGCCTGACACCCTTGGGTGACAGCAGCGAGGTGCACACGACGAGGAACAGGCCGAACCCCAGGTAGAGAACCTGGCGACCGGCGAAGTGATAGGTATCCAGGCCCAGGCGCACGGCCACCGGCGGCGACGCGGCGAGCGCCAGGACCGCCCCCGTCATGGCCAGCACAGCCACGGCGGCCAGGTTCCAGCGGTCCACCGTCCACCACCAGCGGGCCAGGATCGAGTTGTCGGTACGGGCCAGGGTGCTCATCTACGCAGCCTCCCCCGCGCCCGCGGCCTTGAAGGCGTCGGGCGCCTCGGTCGGGTCCAGATGTCTGCCCGGCAGGGCCTCGACCGCGGCCTTGAAGGCGTCGCCCCGGTCCTCGAAATTGGCGAACTGGTCGAACGACGCGCAGGCGGGCGACAGCAGTACGACGGGCTTTTCCGCGTTGTCCTTTTTCGCCTGACGAAAGGCTTGCTCGGCCGCTTTCTCGACCTCGCCCGAGATGGTGAATGGCACCTTGCCGTCCAGCACCTGGCCGAAGCCGAGCGCCGCTTCGCCCACCAGGAAGGCGTGGCGGATGCGCGGGAAGTACTCGGTAAGGCTCGCGATTCCGCCTTCCTTGGGCCGGCCGCCGGCGATCCAGTAGACGGTGTCGTAACAGGCCAGCGCCTTGGCCGCGGCCGCCGCGTTGGTCGCCTTGGAATCGTTGACGAAGGCGACGCCGTCGACGACCTCGACCGGCTCCTGACGGTGGACCAGGCCCGGAAAACTTTGCAGGCAGGCCATGGCGACCCGACCCTCGACGCCGGCGCGGCGACAGGCGGCGTAGGCGGCGGCCGCGTTCTGCCAGTTGTGGGCGCCCTGCAGGGCTGGAATCTCCTTGAGGTCCGTGACCGGAACCTCCTGGCCGTCCATGTCGTCGACCAGCACGCCGTTCATCACGTAAACGCCGCCGTGAACGCGCTTTTCGCCGGAAATGGGCACCACGATCTGGTCGCCGATGTCGGCCAGTTGCTCGTAGATCGCCTCGCAATACCTGTCGTCGACGCCGATGATGGCTGACTTGGGATCGGTCTGGCGGTGGAATATCTGGCGCTTGGACGCGACGTATCCGTCCATCCCGCCGTGGCGATCCAGGTGATCGGGGCTGATGTTCAGCAGCACCGCGATGTCCCAGGTGATGGAGGCCGTCAGGTCGAGCTGATAGGACGACATCTCGAGCACGTAGGTCCCTTCTTCGCCCAGCGGCTCCAGCGTCAACGCCGGCGGGCCCAGGTTCCCGCCGATGTCCGCCTCGCGCCCGGAAAGCTGCAAGATGTGGCCGATCAGCGAGGTCGTCGTGGATTTGCCGTTGGTGCCGGTGATGCCGATGTAGGCGGCGTCGCGCTGGGCGCGGGCCAGCAGTTCGATGTCGCTGACCACCTCGCAACCGGCGGCCTTGGCCAGATTCACCACCGGATGCGGTTCCGGAAAATTGAACGGAATGCCCGGGCTGAGTACCAGGGTCGTCAGTTCCCGCCAGTTGCAGGTGTAAAGGTCGACCAGCGGGATTTCCTGCTCGCGGGCGCGCTGGCGCGCATCCTCGTTGTCGTCCCAGGCCCAGACCTCGGCGTCGCTGTCCATCAGCGCCTTGCAGGTGGCCAGGCCCGAGTGCCCGAGGCCGAGAACCGCGACCGGCATGTGGTAGAAGTAGAACAGGTCTATCATCGCGCGCTCCTCACCGCAGCTTCAGCGTGGCGAGGCCGGCGAGGGCCAGGATGGTGGCGATGATCCAGAAGCGGATGACGATGGTGGCCTCGGCCCATCCCTTCTGTTCGAAATGGTGGTGCAGCGGCGCCATGCGGAACACCCGCCGCCCGGTCAGCTTGAACGAGATGACCTGGACGATGACTGACACGGTCTCCAGCACGAACAGCCCGCCGACGATGGCCAGCACCAGTTCGTGCTTGGTGACGACGGCAACGGCGCCGAGCGCCCCGCCCAGCGACAGCGAGCCCGTGTCGCCCATGAACACCTTGGCGGGCGGCGCGTTGTACCACAGGAACCCAAGGGCGGCGCCGACGAGGGAGCCCATGAACACGGCCAGTTCACCGGACCCTGGCACGTAGTGGATCTGCAGGTAGTTGGCGAACACCGTGTTGCCGACCAGATAGGCGATCAGGGCGAACACGCCCGCCGCGATCATCACCGGCACGATGGCGAGGCCGTCCAGGCCGTCGGTCAGGTTCACGGAATTGGAGGCGCCGACCATGACGAAACAGGCGAGGACGATGAAGCCCCATCCCAGATTGATCAGCACGTTCTTGAAGAACGGCAGGGCCAGCGTCGTCGCCAGGGGGTCGGGCAGGTGCGCGGAAATCCAGAACGCCGCGACCGCGGCGATGGAGACCTGCAGGATCAGCTTCAGTTTGCCGGGAAGGCCCTTTGAATTTCGCTTCGAGACCTTCAGGTAGTCGTCGAGGAAGCCGATGACGCCGTAGCCGATGGTCACGCCCAGCGCCGTCCACACGAAACCGTTCTCCAGATCCATCCACAGCAGGGTCGCCAGCACCGAGGCGACGAGGATCATCAGCCCGCCCATGGTCGGCGTGCCCTGCTTGGTGATCAGGTGGCCTTCCGGGCCGTCGTCGCGGATTGGCTGGCCGCCCTTCTGCCTGGCCTTCAGGACCTCGATCAGCACGGGCCCGACCAGGAAGCTGACGATCAGGGCGGTGATGACCGCCCCGCCCGTGCGGAAGGTGAGATAGCGGAACACGTTGAGGACCGCGAACTCGTCAGCCATGGGGACCAGGATTTCGTACAGCATCGCCCGCCCCCTATTCGCCGTTCACGGCGCGGCCGCGCCCGCCGTTGGGGCGCTCGTGGGAACGGCCGAGCGCGGTCAGGGCATCGACCACGACGCCCATGCGCGAGCCGTAGGATCCCTTGACCAGCACCACGTCGCCCGGCCGTACGGCCGAGGCGACCAGCGGCGCGAGCTTGTCCGACGTTACCGCGTGGCCGCCGCGCATGGCACGGGGCAGGTCGTCGAACAGCCCGCCCATGCCGGATCCGGCGGTGAACACGGCGTCGACGTTGCGCGCGGTCAGGGGGCCGGCCAGCGAGCGATGGAGATCGTCGGACTTCTCGCCCAGCTCCAGCATGTCGCCCAGGACGGCAATGCGCCGCCCGCCGGCGCCGGGTTCGCTCATGCCCAGAACCTCGATGGCCGCGGCGACGGCGACGGGGCTGGCGTTGTAGCTTTCGTCGATCACGGTCAGTTCACCCTCCTCGAAGGGAATGACGAGCCGGTTGCCCCGGCCCTTGGGCGGCGCGATGCGCGCCAGCATGGCGGCGGCCACGTCCATGTCCGCCCCCATCGCCTTGGCGGCGGCCAGCACGCCCAGCGTGTTGATCACCCAGTGCCGCCCCGGCACGCCGACGCGGTATTTCATTTCGGCGCCTGACACATCCGCCAGGACGCTGGTGCCGACGGCGTCAGGCCGGGTTTCGATCACACGCACGTCCGCTTCCGCATGCTTGCCGAAAGAAACGACCTCCCCCGCGCCGGCCCTGCGGGCGGCGGCGGACAAACGGTCGAACATGGGGTTGTCGCGGTTGAGCACGGCGGTGCCGCCCTCGACCAGACCGTCGAAGATTTCCGCCTTGGCGTCGGCGATCTCCTCGACGGATTGGAAATACTCGCTGTGGACCAGCTCGACCGTGGTGATCAGGGCGACATGGGGACGCGCCATCTGCGACAGCGGGCGGATCTCGCCGGGATGGTTCATGCCCATCTCGAACACGCCGAACTGGGCCTCGACGGGCATGCGCGCGAGGCTGAGCGGCAGGCCCCAGTGATTGTTAAGGTTGCCCTGCGACGCATGCATCACGCCCTGGCGTTCCAGGATCAGGGCCAGCGCCTCCTTGCTGCCGGTCTTGCCGACGCTGCCGGTAACGGCGCAAATTTTCGCGCGCGAGCGGTCGCGGGCGGTGCGGCCCAGGGCCTCCAGCGCCTGCAGGGTGTCGTCGACGCGCACGCCCGGGGCGTCGTCGGGAACGCCCGCGAACCCGCGCCGCACGACGACGCCGGCGGCCCCTTTTTCAAGCGCCGCCTTGGCGAAATCGTGGCCGTCGGACGCCACGCCCCTGATGGCGACGAACAGGTCGCCGGGGACGAGGGTCCGCGTGTCGATGGAAACGCCGGTCGCCCGCCATTCGCCCGTGGCGTCGCCTTCCGTCGCGGCGGCGGCCGCGGCCGCGTTCCACAGCACGAAGGGCGTTTTCTTCATGGCCATGGCCTCAGCCCTCCCCCGCCACGGCGGCGCGCGCCGCCTCGCGGTCGTCGAAGGGTAGGATGCGCGAACCGACGATCTGCCCCCGTTCGTGCCCCTTGCCGGCGATGACCAGGACCTCGCCCGACGACAGGTCGGCGACGGCGGTCTCGATGGCTTCGCTGCGATCGGCGATTTCGGACGCCCCCGGCGCCGCGGCCAGAATCTCGGCGCGAATTTGCGCGGGGTCCTCGCTGCGCGGGTTGTCGTCGGTGACGATGACGCGGTCGGCGAGTTCCGTGGCGATGCGGCCCATTTCCGGCCGTTTCCCCTTGTCCCGGTCGCCGCCGCAGCCGAACACCACGGCCAGCGCGCCCGCGGCATGGGGGCGCAGGGCCTTTAGCACGTTTTCCAACGCGTCCGGCGTATGGGCGTAATCCACGTAGACGGCACCGCCGGACGGCTTTTCGCCGATCACTTCCATGCGCCCGGGCGCACCCGTCAGGGTTTCGAGCGCCGTCAGCGCGGCCTCCGCGCCGACCCCGGTCACAGTGGCGAGACCCAGGGCGCAGAGCGCGTTCATGGCCTGGAAGCGGCCCGCCAGCGGCAGGAACAGTTCGCGCTCGACACCCTCCACCATCACGACAATATGCTGGCCACGGGGCTCGGGGCGGGCGTCGAGCAGCTTGAAGTCGACCCCGCGCGCGCCATAGGTACGCACGCGCAGGTGGCGCGCCTGGGCGGCGGCGATCATGGCGGCGCCGTGGCCGTCGTCGGCATTTATGACGGCGGCCCCGCCGTCCATGACCAGAGCATCGAACAGGCGGCGCTTGGCCGTGAAGTAGCTTTCCGTGCTGCCGTGGTAGTCCAGATGGTCACGGGTCAGGTTGGTGAAGGCGCCGGCTTTGAGCCGCACGCCGTCGAGGCGGCACTGGTCTAGGCCATGGCTCGACGCCTCGAGCGCCAAGTGGTCGATCCCCAGTTCCGCCAGATGGGCCAGGTCCTGGTGCAGGTCAGCCGGATCGGGTGTGGTCAGCCCCACGTCGCGAGAGAACACGTCGGACTGGATGCCGAGGGTGCCGGCGCTGGCCGCATGGTATCCGGCCGTGTTCCAGATCTGGCGCAGGAAGCCGGCGACCGATGTCTTGCCGTTGGTGCCGGTGACCGCGGCGATCGTCTCCGGCTGGCGCGGATAGAACCGCGCCGCCAGCAGGGCATAGCGGCGGCGTGGGTAGTCCGTATCGAGCAGCGGCGTCGTCTCGTATCCGTCGGGCAATCGGGTTCCGGGCGGCGCCAGGATGGCGGCGGCTCCCCGTTCCAAGGCGTCGGCGATGTAGTCGCGGCCGTCGTGGGCCGAGCCGGGAATGGCGGCGAACAGGAAGCCGGGCGCGACACGGCGCGAATCACAGGTCACGCCCGTGATCTCCGGGTTCGCTGGCCCCGTCGACAGGCCGCCGTTCATATCGTCCGTCCACATGTCACTGAGCCGCACGCACCTGCTCCGGTTGACGGGAAATGTCCTCAAGTTCGCGAAGGGCCGCGGGTTTCAGCGCGGCCTCGATCTCTTCGGCCTCGGACGGCAGGTCCTTGGCCGCGGCCAGGCGCGGCATGCCGTACTCGGGCGCGATGCCCATGATCCCGGCCGTGCGCTGGACGATGCGGCCGACCGCGGGAGCGGCGACCCAGCCGCCGGTGGCATAGCCGAAGGAGGCCTTGGTGCCCTTGGGCTCGTCCACCACGACGCAGACGACATAGCGCGGCGCGTGGATCGGGAAGGCGCCGACGAAGGAGGCGATGCTGGCTTTGTCCGAATAGCCCCCGGCCTTGACCTTTTCCGCCGTGCCGGTCTTGCCGCCGATCAGGTAGCCGTCGGCTTCCTTCTCGGCGTTGCGGCCCGTGCCGCGGCTGACCACCAGACGCATCAGGCCACGCATCTTCGCCGAGGTGTCGGACGAGAACACGCGCGAGCCGGGGATGCCTTGCGGCGCTTCCTGCGTGAGGAGCGTCGCCGGACGGAAGATGCCGCCGTTGACGGTGGTGGCGATGGCGTTGGCGAGTTGCACCGGCGTGACCGAAAGACCGTGTCCGTAGGAGATGGTTACGGTGTTGATCTCGCGCCAGGGGGCGGGAACAAGGGGGTGACCTACCTCAGGCAACTCAACGGGGGACGGACGCAGGAGGCCGAGCCGCCCGAGGTAGGTCTGTTGGGCTTTGGTGCCCACATCGAGGGCCATTTTGGCTGCCCCGATATTCGAAGAATGGATGAGGATCTCCGGCACGCTGAGCCAGCGGTTCTTGGCGTGGTAGTCGGTGATCGTGAAGCGCGCGATGCGCAGGGGCTTGGAGGCGTCGTAGCCGCCGGAAATGGGCACCACCCCGGAATCCAGCGCCATGGCCGCGGTCAGCAGCTTGAAGGTCGAGCCCATTTCGTACACGCCCTTGGTGGCGCGGTTGAAACCGGCCTCGCCCAGCAGTTCGACCGGGCGGTTGGGGTCGAAATCGGGCAGCGACACCATGGCCACCAGTTCGGAGGTGTTGGCGTCCATGACGACGGCCGTGCCGCCGAGCGCCGAGAACTCCTTCACGGCGTCGGACAGCACCTCGTGGACGACGGCCTGGATGCGCAGGTCGATGGAAAGCCGCAGGGGCGCGGCCCCGCCCGTCAGGCGGCTGTCGAAATGGCGCTCGATCCCGGCCGTGCCGCGGCCGTCGATGTCGGTGACGCCCAGCGCGTGGGCCAGCAGGCGGCCCTGGGGATAGACCCGGCGCTCGCCACGTTCGAACTGGATGCCCGGTAGGCCCAGACGGTGGACCTCATAGTGCTGTTCCGGCGTCAGGTTGCGCTTCAGGTAGACGAAGCGGCCGCGCGAGGCGAGGCGCTTTTCCAGCTTCTCGCGGTCCAGGTCCGGCAGCGCCCGGATCAGCTTGTCCGCCGTCTCCTGTACGTCGAGCACATGCTTGGGGTCGGCATAAAGGGACACGGCCGGCAGCGAGGTGGCGACGACGATGCCGTTGCGGTCGACGATGTCTGCCCGTTCCTGGACCGGGACCTGGGGGTTGACGTTGCGCGACAGATGCAACTCCGCGCGGTCCGTGAACAGCGTCAGGTCAACCACCCGCCAGCCCAGCGCCGCGAAGGCCATGGTGACGACAAGGCCGGTGACCAGCAGGCGCGACCGCCCGGTCTCCAATGCCTCGGCGGCACGGCCCGTGGGACCGCCTCGGCCGCGCGCGAAATCGAACAGATCGCCCTGGTTCGTGACGGACATCATCGCCGCACCTCCGTCACAGCGGCGGGCGCCAGGCCCAGGGCGCGGCGGATCGCCGGCAGGGCATCCTCCAGGGGCTTGTCGCCGCTCGACGCGGGCTGGGCTGCGGCGGGGGCCGCTTCTTGCGGCGCGGGTTCGATCTTGCGTTCCGACGCTGCCACAAGGGGCCGCCAGGGAATGTCCTCGACCTTGCCGAGCTGCCTGGTCGCGATGGGCTCCAGTCCCAGGTAGCGCTCCGACAACATGCGCAGGCGCTGCGGGTCGTTGAGATGCGCCCATTCCGCCTGCAGCACGTGCACGGCGCGGCTGTCGCGGGCGATGTCGCGGTTCAGCGAATCAAGCTGGTCCTCCAGGTCCTGGACCTGGTAGCTGATCATGAACAGGCCCAGCGACATGATCGCCGCGAGAGCGAGGGCGAGGAAGGTGGTGCGTTTGCTCATGGCCGCCTCCTCACGCCGCCGCCCGGGCGGGCGCGTCCGTGCGCACGGCCCAGCGCAGGCGGGCCGAGCGGGCCCGCGGGTTGGTCCGGGTCTCGGCCGCGTCGGGCTTTTCGGCGCCGCGCGAGATCAGGGTGAAGGTCGGCTGCCTGGCGGCGCCGGGCAGGTCGGGCAAGTGGCGCGACGGGCGCGGCCCGGCGCCGGAGCGTTCGCGCAGGAACTCCTTCACCGCGCGGTCCTCCAGCGAATGGAAGGACACCACGGCAAGCCGCCCGCCGGGGGCCAGAAGGGCCTCGGCCCCGGCAAGACCGCGCGCCAGTTCGCCCAGCTCGTCGTTGACGAAGATGCGCAGCGCCTGGAAGGTGCGGGTCGCCGGATCGATCCCGTCCTTGGACTTCTTGACGACGCGGCGGACCAGGTCGGCAAGTTCCTCGGTGCGGGTAATCGGCGCCTTGGCGCGCAATTCGACGATGGCGCGGGCGACGCGGCGCGACGCGCGTTCCTCGCCGTACTTGTAGATAAGGTCGGCAAGCTCTCGCTCGGCCATGGAGTTGACCACGTCCGCGGCACTCATGCCCCCTTCGTCGCCCGTGCCCATGCGCATGTCGAGCGGTCCGTCGGCGCGGAACGAGAATCCGCGCGCCGGGTCGTCCAACTGCATCGAGGACACGCCCAGGTCCAGGGCCACGCCGTCGACGCGTTCGACCCCGACGGCGGCCAGAAGCTCCTTCATGTCGCCGAAGCGTCCGGCCAGCACGGTGAGCCGGCCCGCATACGCGCGGCCCATGTCGGCGCCGATGCTCTGCGCCAGGGGATCGCGGTCGATGCCCCAGACCGTGCAGTCGGCGGCCTCCAGCAAGGCCCGGGTGTAGCCGCCCGCGCCGAAGGTGGCGTCGACATAGATGCCGCCGTCCCTGGGCGCGAGCGCCTCCAGGACTTCGGCAAGCATGACCGGGGAATGACGGGATTGATCAGCCATCGCCGTCCTCCCCGGCCGATGCGCCTGGCCGTTTCGGTAATTTCAATGTCATGCCGCGCGATTTGGCGCGCTCGAAGGCGCCGCCGCGCTGGGCCTCGTAGGCGGCGGGCTCCCACATCATCATGCGCGCGCCGCGGCCGACGAACAGGACCTCGTTCCTGATGTTGGCGTAGTCGCGCAGGTCGTCGGTCAGGACGATGCGTCCCTCCGGGTCCATGGGCAGCTCGCGGGCGTTCTCCAGGATCACGGCGGCCAGGTCGTCCTGGTCGTCGGAGAACACGTCCAGGTCCTCGAGCCCCTCGGCAAGGCGCGTCATGAAGGCCTCGTCGCAGGCTTCGAGCGCTGGATACTTGAAGGAGGGAAAGGCGTAAAGGCCGGAAAAGGGGTCGTCGCCGGGGCGGCCGCGCGACAGGGCCGCGCGGAAGGGCTTGGGTACGCTGACCCTCCCCTTCTTGTCGATCCTGTTGACGTGCCGTCCGACCAGCAGCGCCACGGCTACCCCCTTAGGGCTTCCACCCGATTCCCGTTCGGCGGGGTTGATCGCGCCCGATAAGAGACGTCGTCCCCGCACCCGCAGCACCCGGCCCTTCGGCCCCCGGAAAACCCCGCGATTCCCTCCCGGAATTCCCCGTCGACGCCGTCCCGGACCTCCGCGACCGCCCCGCCCGCAAGGACAGGGCGCGGCCCGGCGTCCGGAAACACTGCGCCATTCACGCACTTTGGGCATCTTTGGGATATCATGGGATAACATGGGCGTCAATGGAATTAGCCTGGGATTACATGGGCCTCGGCGGATCCCGGGCCGGCCGTTAACGAAGGCGAAACCATGATTTTCCCCGCTTCTCACGCCCGGACGGGCGCAGGCCGACGGCCGCGCGCATCCGGGGCACCACGGAAAAAGTTCCGAAGCGGACGATTAAAGACCCCGATCCGGGCCTAAATTTGCCGGAGCCGGGGCATTTTCGGGGCGGATCGGGGAATCCGGGCGGCGTTACCCGTTGGCCAAAAGAGCAGCGAGATCAACGATGACACGCTGATCAGGACGACCGGTCAAATACATAAGACATACAAAAATGATCGGGCCACCGCACAGAATGAGCGACCAGCCTAACAGGGCCGCGGTCGACCATGTTTCGAAGGGCCTGGGCGAAAACACCAACGGGTGTGTTAAGTTGACACCCGTACAGACAACCCCCTACAATCCCGCTTCCATCGCGGTTGGACTCGACTCATACGAGTCGGGGGGAGCAAGGTTGTGGGTATGGAAACACTCAAGTCGGTTACGTCAATTTTCATCCGCACTTTTGGGCCGCTCGGTTTCCTGTTCGGCGGCGTCCTGACCATGATGGGCGAATGGGCGGTTTTACTTTTTGGCGAGGGGCCATTTTCTACATTTCTACAGGGAAATGGCGAACGGATCGGTTTCACCCTGTTCATTTTTTGCGGACTGATAATGGTGCTCCGTATGGAATGGAGATTTAGGGAGCACGAAGAATACTTCGGGAATGAAGCGCAGAAAAAACTTTGGAGAATGGGGATACTGCCCACCCGAGATTACTATCTGAATTATGTTCGAGAGGGTGATTACGGAGTCGTTAATCGTTTTTGGGAAGCTGGGACAGTAAACGTAAACAATGGCCGAGGGCGCTGGGATATCCACATTGCGTGTGAGGCTGGTCACGCGGCGATTGTCCAAGGACTTCTTGAGCGTGGGGTTGATCCAAAAATAACAGACCAAGATGGTTTCACGCCTTTAATGACAGCAGTTCGCTTCAAGCACTCAAAAATCATCGATCTGTTGCTCCACCACGATTGCGCGCTGAATACGAAATCCTCAAAACAAGGTTGTTCGGCGCTATTCGTTGCAGCAGTGCATCACGATGAACCAGAAATCGCCGCAACATTGCTGGCGCATGGCGCTGAAATTGAGTCAGTTGACCACAACAACCTAACCCCACTGATGGCCGCTGTAGCCCAACAACGCTGGAAGGTGGCAAGCCTCTTGATCGACCGAGGTGCGGACGCCAACCGCGTAGATGGAAGTGGCGCCACCTTGATGGATTATACAGCCCTATACAACGCGCCTAGGGAGTTCGTTGCGCGACTTGAGGGCCTTGGAATTAAGAAGTCACCACTAAACCTAAAGCGGGTAAGCGGTGGGTTTAGTGCCCCGGCGGGAATTACCATCAAATGGGAGGCACAACCTAATGTCACGGGGTAAGTACCTCTCCCTTGAAGAAGCCCGCAAACTCGGGAAGCTAGACCAGTTTGCGAAGGAGAATCCATCTCAAGCTGACGGGCGGTTCTGGCCCCTGCTGGACGCCGTGGTTATAGGTTCGCCAGCAGTTCCCCAAACATCGCCCCAGGGTTCTTCCGCCGATTGAAGCGGTACTCAAACTCGCCCAGGTACTTCGGAAGATGCTTAGCGCTCACAGAGATATGCGTCCCACGGATCGACCGTTTCAACTGCGCCCAGAAGCCTTCAAGGCTGTTCACGTGGGTATCGCCCCGCGCCCATTCCTTGGCCCTGTGGTCAACCGTATCGTGGTCGTATCCGAGATTGGAAAGCGTGTGGTAGACGACAAATTCATCGCTGCTGATCCGCGTTCCCTCGGGTACCTGACGGGTGATCTCCGCGAACAGTGTCTTCCGCTTGGCGTCGGGAACAACCTTGGTAAACAGTTCGCCGCCGCGTTCCATAATGCCGAACACAACGGACTTTCCACCCGCACCACGGCCACGCTTGCCGGGGCGCTTGCCTCCGACGTAGGTTTCATCGACCTCAACATGGCCCGTCAACGGCGGCTCGCCGTCAACCTCACCCATGTACTTGCGGATTTCGTGGGCCATGCGGAGGGCCGTGGGATAGCTGACGCCCAACTGGCGCTGCAATTCCTTGGCCGGGACGCCGTGCCGGGAGGTGGTGAACAGGTAGAGCGCATAAAACCACTTCTGCAACGGCGTGTGGGAACGATGGAACATGGTCCCCGCCATCGGGAATATCTCAAACCCGCACCACGCACATTCATAGGCCGGATGGCGCTTCACGCGGTGGAACTTCCCGTGCTTGCCGCACTTTGGGCAATCAAGCGTTGTGCCGTGGCGTTTCGCCATCAGGTAGTCAAGGCAAGCGTCGTCGTCCGGGAACTGCTTGAAGAAATCCTGAATGGTTGGGCCTGTAGACATTTCGATCTCCTTTCGATGATGAAAGGATACCAAAATGCTTTACGGGTGTCTACTTTATACTCCCGAACACCAATTCCCGTCCATTGCTCTCGATCAACCGATGCTCATGATCTTCGAACAGGCGAACGACCGACGCATCGGTTGGTTGCTGATCCTGCATTAACTTGGCGAGACCAAGCTGAGCGGCCTTGTAATTCCGATCGGCCTTGCGCCTGTAGATGACGCCAAATGCGATGCCGAGGACAGAAGACACGACAATCGGCCCAAATAAGTAAATGTAGAAACCCATCCGGGCCCCCTCTTCGCCTTCGTGCATCGTATCGCATGTGGAGTAATTAGGACCAGACGGCCTGTAAGCCGGGTTCTGTCCCCGGGCGCCTTGCGGCGCACCGATGGACGGCCATTCATCTGGGACAGACGTCGCCGCCTGCCTCGCGCAACCTACCCGAAGAACGATGCGGAAACGCATCCGCGGTCCGAAACCGCCGGCCCTTCCTATTCGGTTTTGCTCCCGGTGGGGTTTACCGTGCCGTCCTTGTTGCCAAGGACGCGGTGCGCTCTTACCGCACCCTTTCACCCTTACCCTGCTTCGCCGAGGCTTCGCAGGGCGGTTTGCTTTCTGTGGCACTTTCCCTGGGCTCGCGCCCGCCGGGCATTACCCGGCACCGTGTCTCCGTGGAGCCCGGACTTTCCTCCCCTTGCAGCTTTCGCCGTAGCAAGAGGCGGCCGTCCAGCCGTCTGGTCCGAGCGGTAATATAGTCTATTCAAAGTTAAAATCACCACAGAGACACAGAGGCAGTGAGAAGGATTTCTGGACCCCCGCTTTCGTGCGCGGGGGTGACGACTTCATTCTTCTCATTCCCGCGAAAGCGGGAATCCTAAATCTTTCTCTTCTCACTGCCTCTGTGTCTCTGTGGTTTTCTTATACGAAACCGGCTTCGTTGCGGCGGATGGCCTCGACCAGTCCCAACAACCGCCTGGCCGTCTCGGGGTCGATGCGCCCGGTCACGCGCTCGGGCCGCCAGTGGCGCTGGAAGGCCTTCAAGGCCGCGCTGAAGTCCGACGTGTCGTAGCCGATTTCCCTCAGCGCGTCGGCCAGCACGTCCGGCTCCATCATCAGGGTGTCCGACTCGCCCGGCCACAGGCCGATGCCCTTGCCGGCCAGGCGCGGCCAGGGGAACAGTTCGCCCGGATCGGTCTTGCGGGTTGGCGCCACGTCGGAATGGCCGACCACGTTGCGGGCCGGGATGGGATGGCGGGCGAGCACGCCGTGGCACACGGCCTCCAGCTCGCGGATCTGGACCTCGGGAAAGTCGCGGTAGCCCCATTCGTGGCCGGGATTGACCAGCTCGATCCCGATGGAGCGCGCGTTGACGTCCGTGCGCCCGCGCCATGACGCCACGCCCGCGTGCCAGGCCCGCATCTTTTCCTCGACCAGGCGGTGGACGTTGCCGTCCTCGTCGATCAGGTAATGGGCCGAAACCGCGGCCTTGGGGTCCTTGAGACGGTCCAGCGCCGCGTCCTTGGTTTCCATGCCCGTATAGTGCAGCACCAGCATGTCCACGGTGAAGCCGGGGCCGCGTTCGTCGCAGTTGGGGCTGGGGTCGATGACGATCTCGGGCATCGGGAAAGTCTACGCCAGCCCCCAGCGTGCAGCCAGAGGCTTGGCGCGAACAGCCCGATGCCGGCGGTCAGCCGCCGACGTGATTTTCCGGACTGTTGAGATGGCCGGTCTTCACAAGAATGGTGCAGCCTTTGTTGGAGAAGGGCGTATGGGGGCTGCCGTGGGGACTGCGGATCCACGTTCCCTTCGGATAGCGGCCGTGCTCGTCCTCGAACACGCCGTCAAGAACCAGAATCTCCTCGCCGCCCCAGTGGCCATGGCGGTTGAAGACCGTGCCGGGCTCCCACTTGACCAGCGCCACGTTCTCGTGGCCGAACTGGTGCAGCGGCATCACCGAAAGGCCGCCGACGAGGCCCGGCAGCCAGGGCGTATTGTTGGCGTCGATGCGCACGTATTCCTGATCCTGCTCATCGAACTGTCCCAGCTTCACGAAAATGGTACAGCCGTCAGTGCTGAACGGCTTGTGCTTGGAGCCCACGGGATTGCGCACGTAGGAGCCGGGGCCGAAGTCGCCGGATTCGTCGGAAAACACGCCGTCGAGGACGAAGAACTCCTCGCCGCCGCCGTGAACATGCGGGGTGAAGGAACTGCCCGCCGCATAGCGGACGACGGTGGTGGCGCGGCCGGTTTCGGCACCTTCGCGCTCAAGCATGCGGCGTTCAACCCCGGGAAGACGGCTCGGCACCCAGTCGACGTCATTGGTATCGATCACGACCCGCCGGCCGAAATCCATATTGATGTTCTCAGCCATCAAAAAACTCCTTTCAGGGCCGGCCGCGGCCTCTCCTGAGGGCGGCCGGACAGGGATATGTTATTTTACCTATTACTAGGTAGAATTTCTGTCTAGTAGTAGGTAGACAAATCTGGTAAACCCGTCAAACGGTTTTTCTCCGGGGCGGCCCGAGCCGTCAGCAGGCACAGGCCAACAGGCACAGGAATCGACGACCATGGACGGCATAAAGGAACGCCTTCTGGAGACGGCCCAAGCCTTGATCCAAACCCGTGGCTACAACGGGTTCAGTTACCGAGACATCGCCGACAAGGTCGGCATCCGGGCGGCCAGCATCCACTATCACTTCCCGACCAAGGAATGCCTCGGGGCCGCCGTGGCCGCGCACTACACCGACGCATTCATGGCGGAACTGGACCGCGCCCGTGACCGGACGAAGGATCCCGTCGAGTTACTGCGCGCTTATGCCGGCCTGTTCCGGCGGACCCTGGCGACGAAGGACCGCATGTGCCTGTGCGGCATGCTGGCGGCCGAAGTCGCGGCGCTTCCCATTTCCGTGGCGGCGGAAACCAAGCGCTTCTTCCAGGAAAACCTTCGCTGGCTGACGGCTGTGTTCGCCGATGCCGCCGGCGATCATGGCAAGGCATCGCCATCGCCCATCCCCGAGGAACAGGCATCGCATTTCCTGGCACTGCTCGAAGGCGCGATGCTGGTCGCCAAGGCCTCGGGAGACATCGGCGCGTTCGACCGGACCGTCAGGACGGAGTTGGGTCGCCTGCAATAACGGCGTCCTAGAGCTTGCGCTCCTTCTTGACCTGATCGTAGGCGGCGTTGATGGCCGCCATCTTGTCGTTGGCGAGGTCGATGAACTCCTGGGGCATGCCGTCGGCCATCAGCTTGTCCGGATGGTTCTCGCGGATCAGCCGGCGATAGGCCTTCTTGATGTCGGCGTCCGTATCCGTGCGCTTCACGCCCAGGATATCATAGGGGTCGGCCTTCTTGGGTTCGTCCAGATGCATGGCCTTGAGGCGTTCGAACCCCTGGGAGGTGAAGCCGAAGATGAGCGCCGTGCGGCGCAGGAACTCAAGCTCCGCCGGATGCACGCTGCCGTCGGCCTTGGCGATGTGGAACAGCGCCGCGAGAAGCTCCTCCAGCACCGCCGGTTCGCGGGCGAACATCATGGCGATCTGTTCGGCATAGGGCTCGTAGCCGGTGGCGTCGCGGCGCGCCTCGTCGAACAGCTTGCCGACGGCCGCCTCGTCCTCGGGCGGCACGTGGAACATGCGGCGGAAGGCGCGGATCTCGTCCTTGGACACGGCGCCGTCCGACTTCGCCATCTTGGCGGCCAGCACGATCACGGCCTGGGTGAAGGCGACCTGGCGGGCCTCGTTCTGGGCGTCCGCCCCGGCATGGCCGCCGGCCAGCAGGGCCTCTTCCTCGTCCTTCTTCTGGTCGTACATGTGGCCGGCGACGCCGCCGATCAGCGCCCCCAGCGGGCCGCCCATGGCGAACCCGGCGACCCCGCCGATAACCTTTCCCCAGATGCTCATGTGTTCGTGGACTTCCTCGGAAACCCGCAGCCCCAACGGGGCGCGCTTGACAGGTGAGCGCCCTTATTACGACGGCCCCAGCCGTCCCGCCAGGGGCAGTTTTATGGCCAGGTCCTTGGGGTCTATGCCGAAGGTGAGGCCCAGGATATTGACCTCGACCCCTTCCTCGACCCCGGCCAGCACGCCGAGCAGCCCGAACAGGGAGACCTGATAGCCGGTGCCGCTGGGCGTGCGCGCGGCGATGCCGCCCGGGATGTAGTCCTTGCCGATGGCCGTGGGCGGCAGGTCGAGCCCCAGGTCCGGCACGGCGCGGGCGACGAAGGCGGTGAAGGTGTTGGAATTGGGCCCGGGCCAGACCGTATAGCTGCGGTCATAGGGATAGGCGCGGGCGGCGGCGTCGATGCGTTGGATCATGCCGTCCACGCCCGCCCCCCGCTTGTCGGCGATGATTTCCGGCTCGGCCCCGAACCAGCGGCGATCCGGCTCCTTTTCCGTGATGACCAGGGCCGAGCCGCCATGGCGCGCGCGCCAGCCGATGATCTCGTAGACGGTGAAGCTATCGGCGTTCGTCGTCTTGGTGGCGATCCAGGTGTGAACCCCGAAGATGCCGCGCCAGGAAAAGGCGCGCGCCGCATAGACCTGGACGATTGCTTCCTTGTGCTGTGCCGGGTCGGGCGCGATGCCCAGGGGCTCCCGGCTGGCCGTGCGCCAATCCGCCATGACGGTGTGTTTCCCGATGCCCACGGCCGCGCCGACGATCAGAAGCGCAAACAGCCCCTTCGCCACGGCCCGGAATGTCCTGGTCCTGAATTTCATGCGCGCAACCCCACCGCCCTCTTTTGGCAGACCGCTTAATCTAGGCAGGCAGCAGGCGTTTCGCCAGTTGCCGCCACACCGCCGGCATCAGATAGATGGGAAACTGACCGACCACGAAGTAAAGCATGGTATCCGGATCGATGGCAGGCAGCAAAACCGCGATGAGGATCGCCAGGTTGCGGTTGCCCGAGGCAAAGGCCACCGACAGCACCTTGACCCGGTCCCAGTCGCGGCCGGGCATCCGCCCGACCATCACTAAGGCCCCCACCCCGGCCAATTGCAGGCCAGCATAGACGGCGAAGCTGAGGGCGGTGACGAAGACCACGTGGTCCGGGTCCTTTTGGAAGGCGTCGGGCACCCCGGCCATGAGCCCCGCCGCGAAGCCGACCAGCAGCAGCACCGACACGCCGTGCAGGGGTTGGCGCCAGCCGTCGATCGTGACCCGGCTCAGAATCTTCTGGGCGATCACGGCGGCGGCGAAGGTCGAGGCGACGAGCGCCGCCAGCCGCCCCATGAGGTCCAGCGTCGACAGGGGAATATCGACCAGGGTCGCAGAAACCACCGGCAGGGTCAGCGGCACCAGGAAGGTTTCGGCTATCAGCACCAGCAAGAGGAACGCCCCGTCGAGCCCGATCACCATGCCGACGGCGGGTGTGGACATGAGGGGGCAGCTTGCCGCCGTCAGCACCACGGCGACGATCAGGCCCGGCGACAACCCGGAATCCTTGACCAGCAGCCAGACCAGCACCGGCGTGACGGCCAGCATCCACACCAGCGTCGCCGTCAGCAGCACGGGACGGCGGATATGCCCCATGACGTCGGCCCAGTCGATATGGACCATGGAGACGAACATCAGGACCCAGACCATGTGGGTCAGCCAGGGCTGCAGATGAACCGTCACGCCGGGAAAGGCGAGGCCGGAAAACACGCCCACGGCCATCATCGTCGTCGCGTGACGGCCTAGGAAATCCAGGGCGGAGACGACGAAACGAAGGGGGCTCATGGGCGGATTCCTGCGGTGGGTCGGGCGACATGCGGGCACTTGCGCGCCGTCCGATTATGGGGCAAACGAAACCGTATACAATCCGGACGACGAACCCCGACCCTCAGGAGCATCCATGGCCGAACAGGTTGATACGGTGGTGATCGGCGCGGGCGTCGTGGGCCTAGCCTGCGCGCGCACGCTGGCTCAGGCGGGGCGCGACGTGATCGTGCTGGAAAAGGCCGAGGACATCGGCACGGGCACCAGTTCGCGCAATTCCGAGGTCATCCACGGCGGCATCTACTATGCCAAGGATTCGCTCAAGGCGTTGTGCTGCGTCGAGGGCAAGCACATGCTCTACGACTACTGCAACAGCCACGGGATCGAGCACAACCGCATCGGTAAGGTCATCGTCGCCATCACCGAGGACGAGGTTCCCAAGCTCGAAGAGTTGAAGGCCAAGGGCGCGGCCAACGGGGTCAACGACCTGACCTGGCTGGGCGCGGCCCAGATGAAGGAGATGGAGCCCAACGTCACGGCGGCGGCGGGCCTGCTGTCGCCCTCGACCGGCATCATCGAAAGCCATGCCTACATGCTGTCCCTGCAGGGCGAGTTGGAGGAGCGGGGCGGCATGATCGCCTTCAACACGCCCGTCCTGGGCGGCGAGGTCCTGCCCGACGGGCGCATCCGCATCCGCGCCGGCGGCGCGGCGCCCATGGAACTCGACTGTTCGCTGGTGGTCAATTCCGGCGGGCTCTACGCCCAGC